>ERZ1108167.52-NODE-52-length-206804-cov-89.662630_pt1 | contig 206804 bp, 191 predicted proteins | sample MGYA00403703_ERZ1108167 | MGnify/ENA primary metagenome ERZ1108167 (study PRJEB35170, sample SAMEA104062411) | human gut metagenome | biome: human gut; feature: human-associated habitat; material: faeces | place: Denmark | collected 2012-05-11 ...
GGGATCATTAGCCTTTTTATTTTAATACACTATATAGAATCGCGGAGACGCTTACAGCAGGGTTCAGGCAAAGTCATGAATCAAATCACACAGAGCCGTGATTGTCAATTGATTATGATTTTTTTGTAGACAAATAGTCTACTTTTTCTGTAGATTTTAGCTTTTTTATGTTGATAATCAAGTAATTGTATTGTCTATATGAAATCTACATATTTTTATATATAATTGATTGTCAGCTCTTTGCAATGTAGGCGAAAAATCTACAGAAAATAATATGGAGGCAGTACAAAAAGGTTGTGCTGGTCCGCCCTTACATTTGCAGAAAAATTTAAGATTATGTAAAAAAAATACAAAAAACATTCGTGTATCCATAGATGTGAAACAGCATCTAGACGAAATGAAAGGAAGCGTGTCGTCTAGTGAATTTATTGAGACAATGCTGTCCTACTTTGAGCGGAACGGGGTGGATCCCCGAACATCAATCAACGGGAAGTTCAAGACACTGGAACTTCAGGGAATCGAACGGATCATCAAAATCATCCGTGCCATAGAAAAAGATAAGATTGACAAGCTGCTTCCGGCGCCGGAAGCGCACAGTGATGTTCTGCTGAAACAGACAGACAAACAGGTCACCCAACTGAAAGCGGAAGTGGAACGCTTGAAAAAAGCAAGTGCTCCTGACGTGGAAGGCAGAAGAAAATTGGAACAGGTTGTCAGGCTGCTGGAAAATGCTTTCGACCAGAAGAACTTCAAGAAGGCGGAAATAGGAACAGATTATTTTGTCGCACCGGTTTATCTGGAAATGTTGTTATATAAAGTAAAGGAAATATGTTCATAAAACAGGTAATGGCCCGTCCTGTACCGGCTCATCCGAAGTGGAAATACAGTTTGAACAGAGAAAGTATGATACTTTTTTTCACAAGAAAATATTATATGGCACCAATGTGGTTTATGCGGAAGGCTGGCAACAATCAAAAAAAAGAATGGCATATTCTACCATATTTCCATCAATCCTTTACAGAATGAAGTGTCCATATAGTCCGGAGAATTATCTGAAAGGGGATTATGAAGTTCAGGCTGTCACCATGAAGGAATAGAGGACGACAGGCGGTGAGTTAAAAAAAATGCAGTATCATACATGAATCTGTATTCAAGAAATTTCAATAGGAACCTTATGATTATTATCAGAACTAAATCCAGGTGGAATGTTTGTAAAGGTACATAAACCGGTCAACACGCCCTGTGTATGCGACAACAAGGATAGGTGTCGGGCACTGGTGGAATATCTGTTGAAGGAAAGTCTTGAAGACAAACCTTATTATGACACGTTCTTCTCCCATGAGGAGGATTATGTACCACCGGTGACGGCATGCAAAAGATTGACAACAACCATAAGAAGCTGATGAAAAGAGATGATAAATTCTATATGCTGTCCATTAATCCCTCACAGGATGAAGCGGCTCATCTGATTCGGAAGGTTACAGGAAAGCAGGTGACGGAATTTGAGCAGCTCACCGTGGAGGAACAGGAAAAAGTCATTCATGAGTTGAAGAATTACTCCCGGAACTGTATGGACCTGTATGCGGAGAATTTTCGCAGGGAGAAGATAAAATCAGGAAAGGATCTTGTTTATTTGGGGAGGGTGGAAACGGAACGCCACTACAGGAACAGTGATGAGGAAGTGAAGGAGGGACAGGCAAAGTCAGGGGACAGGAAGCCCGGGCTACAGCTTCATGTACATATCATCGTGTCACGGAACGATGTGACACAAACAGTAAGACTTTCACCATTAGCAAGAAGCAAAGGTTCATTTAATGAACTAAACGGTAAGAAAGTCATGGTCGGCTTCGAACACATGGAGTGGAAAGCCCGGTGTGCGACCGGTTCATCAGTATGTATGATTACAAGGCTACATACACAAGTATTACGAGGATGGCAGGGAACACACCTACCATTATGTTCCGGGAAAGAACGAGGCGATGAGCATGGCCAAATCCGCCATCCTGCAGAAAGAATTCAGAAACGAGAGGAAGATGCTGGATGTGTCTTACCGGATGTTCCGTTTCATGGTGAATCCGAAACAGGCTCTCATAGCGGAAGCTAAAAGACTGGTAAAGGATGCGCTTACTGGAAAAATCTAAATCAATTTATGAATATGGATCATATGTTTATTATGAGACTGGCAGCCCTGCTTTTTGGTGGCGGCATTGCCGGTTGTCTGTTTCCGGGAAAATCCCGGATGTCACATATCCTGTTCCTGCTGTTGATACTTGCAGAAACAGCTGTTGCACATGCCACCATTCCGGACGGGTGGTGGTTCCTGCTTCCGGGTGTCGTTTCCGTACTTCTTCGTCTTTCTTTCAAAGGAGGGACAGAAAGCGGAAGGTCGGAAAAGCCCTGCTCTCCCTTCACGCCACGGGCGGGACAATTATCAGATATTATTACTGGTTCTCCAATTTCCTTGTTTATGGAGGAGCCGGTTCCGGCAAGACCAAATCCATAGGCAAACCGCTGATGGAACAATACATCAGGTCCGGATTCGCCGGTTTTATCTATGACTTCAAGGATTTTGCCATCCCCGGACTGCATACAACCTAATCAGGAAACACGGATACCCCCATGAGTTCTATTATGTAAATTTCACGAATATGAACCGGATTTACCGCTTCAATCCGCTGGATAGGAAGAATATAAAGGACAGGACGATGCTCATGCAGCTGATGGAGGACGTACTGGGCGCGTTGATGCCGCCCACATCATCAATGGTATACGGGTACGCTTGGCATCCTGAACGGCGTGGCATACAGGCTTTGGGACGAGTTCCCGGAATGTTGCACGCTGCCGCATATCGTTAACTTCGTGATGAAGGCCGATACGGGATAGCTTCAGGAATTTCTGAAGCTGAACGATATCAGTGCCATGATAGCGGGGCGTACCTCAAGGTGGAGGACAGCGAGAAGATGTAGGCCTCCTATGTGTCCACCCTCAGCAACTATGTGGCGAAGCTGACCACCAATGAGAACATATACTATGTGCTGACAGGGAATGACTTCGATTTCAATCTGATTGATCTGGAGCATCCGAAACTTTTTGCAATCAGCAACAACTATGCGACGGAATCGGTGATATCCCCCGTTATTGCCATGATGGTGAGCATCACCTCGCGCTCGTTCTCCATGGAGAACAAGGTCCCCTTTGTATTTATCTTGGACGAGATGACTACCTTCAAGGTGCGTGACTTCGAGAAGCTGCCTTCCGTCCTGCGCGAGTACGGGGCGGCGTTCCTGCTGCTCACCCAGTTCGGAGCCAAGTTGGAAAAACTGTACAGCAAACTGGACAGGTCGTCCATCGAGGCGAATTTCGGAAATATCTTCCTGGGCCGCACACTGGATGTGGAGGCATTGAAATATTACCCTTTTTTTTCGGGAAATACGAGAAGGAGAAGAAGTCTACCAGCTCCGGCAGCAGCGGTGGCGGCCACAATTCCAGCGTGACCATCAGTACACAGAAGGAAGAGATATATGAATCAAAGGACTTCGCTTCACTGGATCCGGGGGAATTTATCGGAATGGGAAACCGTTTCAATATCAAAGGGCATTTCAGGAAGAAGTTCAGGCTGCTCAAACTGGAGGAGGAACCGCTTCTGGTAGTTGCGTTTAGGGCGGAGAAGAAAATATCTGACAATTATACCAGAATACTGAAAGATATCGAGAGGGTGTTTGAAATGGAAGATACAGAAGAGGATGTAAACTCTTTGTTTTCCGACAGATAGAAAGCTGTATATATATTCACAATTTCAATAAGTGCAATAAAAGAGGACGTAAATTAAACTGTATCTGTGTCAGCAAAGAATAAAATATTAACTTTGAAACACAGTTTAATTTACATCTTATCCTTGCACTATTATAATTGAATTTTCTAAAAAATATAGAGCCTCTTACGAAGCCCTATATTTCTATTTTTGACTTATGCCAAAAGGAGAAACATCCCGATTAATTTCATAGACAGATTTATAAATCTCTATAATGGAAAAATATTGAAATTTTATTTTTATCCATATTTACCAGCCGTCTGTTTGTACCAAATTTCTATTCTTTTGGATCTCTGTAATGGATATTGGCCATAATGCATACTTTTCATTGGGGAAATTTCTATCTGCAACAATCTGAGGTTGGGCCATATCTCCGGAAACATTATAAAATTCTTCTACGCTTTGACCACTAACATCCCAACCCTTTACATCCTGATCAAATTCTTGGCGAGCTATCTTCCACCGTCTGACATCCCACATACGATGCCCTTCAAAGGACAATTCGATCATTCGTTCTCTATGTATGATTTCTCGCATTTCGTCCTTTGTAAAACTTGTTTTGGGATATCTGGCTTTTGACCATGACTTTAACAGAGCAGGGATTCCAGCACGTTCTCTAATCTTATCTAAATAAGGAATTATTTTGCTATGGCTAGCTTCTCCTTCATATTCATTTAAAGCTTCCGCATAATTCAGATACAATTCGGCCAACCTAATAAGAGGGAAGGGATATTTTACAAGCAAACCTGTTTGACCGCTTTGCTGGCAATCAGAAGATGGGTGTACTCCTTTCTTGACTAAATATCCTGTCGAGGAAGCGTCTTGCGATTGCTTGCCATAAGGCTTATTAAAACGCATCTCACATAAGATATTCGCCCCACGCAATTCATATATACTATTATCGAATGCGATACTTGCATAAAAACGTGGCTCACGGTTATAGTGCAGTCGTAGGGTTCTATCATAACAATGGACATTGTCCGCAGCTACAAGCTGATATCGTTTCTCATAATCGAATTCGGGATCTTGTTCGATTGGTAACCCATTTCTGGTATAATAGGCTTCTACCATTTTCAGCGTAGGAGAAATCCCATTAAAAGTATAGGGCCTTAGCATTGAGTGTCTTTGCCATGTTTGATTATTCTCTATATTGGTAAATCCCCAAATCAGTTCACAGTTCCAAGGATCGACCATTGTATAACGATAATCATATTCTTTACGCTTCTCTTCCGAAAGAGAGTTATAAGAAATCTTAGGTCTTTGACCAGGTATAATTCCTGTGAGATCTTTAGCCTTAAGAAGGCTATCTGCAAATGTCAATGAACTGTTTGTTGAACATTTGTAAAGCTTAACGCCTTTCGTTTCAGCCATTTGGATAGCTTCGAAAGAAATATCTGCCGCTGCTTTCCATTTTTCCGCATCATAAACTGTGTTGACAAGTATTGTACCATCAGAATCCTTGAAGTTGCTATAGTCCTCATTCCCGTTAAATATCGGACTGGCTCTATATAGTAAGATACGGCTTTTTAAACTTTTGGCTATAAGGGTTGTGATACGACCCCATTCATTACTTGTAACACTTTGTGGCAGACCGTTGTTTATTGCATAATCTATATTCTCTAAAATGAAGTTAAAACAGTTATCTACAGGTTCTCTTCGGGGATAGCGTTGTTCTTCCGGAGCATTCATATCTACACTGTTTCTGGCTACTATAATCGGTCCATATTGCCGTAATAGGCAGAAATGGTAATAACCTATCAGAAAATGCGCTTCTGCAATCCAACGTGCTTTTTTAGCAACATCCAAATCCGGAACCTGATCAATATTTTCTAGAAATACGTATGCTTCACGGATACCCTTATATAATGCTTTAGAACCGTTAGCCCCTTCCCATAAATTAAAATATGGGGACGAAGTATCCAAAGTGCCTAGGTTGATATGGTACGCTTTAAAATTGGTTTTGTCATTTCTCCATGGTATATCAAGTTCATCTGTGGAAAGAAGAGCAGGATTTTCTGCGATCGAGCTCTCTGTTGGAATATACCCGTAAACATTCCCCATTATATAGTTTTGTGCCGTTGCCTCGTTTTTAAATGCATCGCTTAATTGTGGAATCTCAGAAGGAACCACATCCAAGTAGTTGCATGAAGTTAAAATTACACTGCTACTAATTATTAATAATATATCTTTTAGTTTCATGATTAATTAAAATTAAATTGTATTCCTATGTTAAAAACTCTTTGTGTTGGATATTGATAATATCCATTTCCCCCCATTTCCGGATCCCAAAGTTTAAAATTAGAGAATGTTAAAAGATTCGTTCCATTAACATAGAAACGAAGATACTTCATTGAATAACCGAACTCGAGACTTTTCAGTTTTAGGAAGGAACCATCTCTCAACCAATAAGTGGAGTTTTGGTGGTTGTTCTCGTTGCCTATGGCTGATAGGCGTGGGTATTGAGCTTTAGGATTAGGATTGGATTCACTCCAATAATCATCAGCAATCCACTGGGCAACATTCGCATTCCATCGCCCAAATGGGGCCATATTACCAGCGGATAGGATGAAAGAAGTACGAGCCACCCCTTGAAAGAATATTCCGAAGTCAAATTTTTTATAACGTATGGTTCCACCGAATCCATAGGTGATTTCCGGAACTGTTGGACTGCCAATAACATGTTTGTCATTATCATTCACAATATTCTTTCCGTCAACTTGACTGGTTATATCTACATATTTAATATCACCTATCTTAGGACCGCTACCGTATTGCTGCACAGGTCCGTGATCTATTTCTTCCTGCGTACCGTATAACCCTGATGCGGTTAAACCATATATTGAATTGATAGGATGACCAATGTGGCTAAGATTGGAGTATATCTGTTCCGGATACTGATCCTTTATTATCTTGTTATGTGCGTATACAATATTTCCAAGCAAGCTTATTGTAAAATCTTTATTTACAGCCTTATTGTATGTGAATGAAGCATCAATTCCACTATTCTTAACTTCTCCCAAATTGTAATATGGAATAGTGCTTCCAAACCCCATACTACTTGGCAAGGTCGCGGGCTGTTGAAAGATTCCGGTTCGACGTTCTGTAAAATAATCTATTGTCAAATTTAGGCTGCCTAATATCTCCATATCAATACCAACATTTGCCTTATATCCAACCTCCCATTTTGCTTGTTCATTGCCAATACGTGTGAAAGTGATTCCACTATACCATGTATTCATGTTTTCACCGTAGTGATAATTAGGGCCAGTACCTAAAGAAATCTCCGTTAAATAAGGAAAGCGGGCTCCAGCTATTTTATCGTTCCCGACCAAGCCATAACTTCCTCTTATTTTCAATGCTGTAACTACACTTCTTAGAGGCTTGAAAAAATCCTCATTTGAAATACTGTACCCTAAGGCTATTGACGGGAAGAATCCAAATTGCCTATCTTTAATAAAATTTTCTGTACCATTGTAACCAAAATTAAACTCCGCAAAATACCGCTCGTCATAAGCATAGGTAAAACGACCAGCCAATCCTGTGGTACGATAAGGCACAGCGTCAAACAAGGAGCTAGGAAAAGCAGGATTATATTGTCTCTGGTTATAAAGCAGCATCGCTGTTATATTATTCTTCCCGAACAACCGCTGGTAGTCAATAGCAGCTTCCCAATAAATAGTTCTGTCTCCGTTATTGGCCTTAGAGAAGGACAAATAATCACTTCCGGTTGTCCCTATTTTCTCCAAAGTGTAAGTATAATCTGTAGGGTTATACTTACTTATTTGGTAGTAAAAAGGTACAGTGGAACGATCAGTCTTTGCTGTATTCCAATTCTTATATGAAAACAAAGCCCTTGCTGACAAACCTTTTGCAAGCATGGACAAATCTTGTTTTAACTCAAAGGTGGAAATGACCGTGGAAGAAAACGTGGTAGAATACCCCTTTGCCAATTCAGCATAAGGATTGACAAAAGTGGCTCCATTAAAACTCATATTTCCATAGAGTATGTTAGTTTCATTTCCTAAAGGACCGCTACCTGCCGGAAACATGATAGGAAAATTTACCGGATTGGTTTTCTGTATAATATTTCGATAAGTATCAGCTGCGCTGACAACTGGACTGTTTTTGTCATCGATAACAGTGCTCAGTTTGAGACTTACTTTTGTAGTTTTTGTCACATTAGCGTTTATATTAGCTTGAAAGTTATATCTTTTATTGTCTATATTATTATTGAAACTTCCTTGTGATATATTTTTCATGATCCCAGTATCTCTGTAGATGCCAGCAGACACATAATATGATGCAATTTTACTTCCACCGCTAATATTTATATTGGCCCGTTGATTCATTGTTACATTTTTAAATATTTCTTTTTGCCAGTCAACGTTCGGGTATATATATTTATTTAATCCTTTTATTGTTCCCTGAATTCTATCTTCCGAATACATTGGAGAAGTGTTAGGATCATCATTTTTCAAAGCTTCGTTATACATACGCATATAAGTCGGGCCATCAACCATATCAAGATGATACGATGGCATACTCCAAGAATTCTCCAAACGTGCTTTTACAGATATTTTCTCATTTGTAGCTCCTTCCTTGGTAGTGACAATCATCACTCCATTAGCTCCCCGGACTCCATAAAGTGCTGTTGCACTGGCATCTTTTAATATAGAGAAACTCTGAATATCATCTGGCTGGATGTCATTCAAATCTCCTGATGAAATTTCTACTCCATCTAGTAATATGAGAGGTGCGGAGTTAGCCCCGTTTGTTCCGATACCCCGTATCCAAAAATCCGCCCCGTCCCCGCCAGGCTCACCAGAACGTTGAACAGCGATTACGCCAGACATCCTTCCCGCTAATGATGCTGACAATGAGCTTGTTGGAAGTTTGAAAGATTCCGGTTTGACAGAGCTTATTGCTCCGACTACACTCGCTTTCTTTTGTTTTCCAAATCCAACAATAACCACATCTTTTAAAGAAGTGGACTCCTCAATCATGCGGATATTAAAAACCTCTGTTTCGGAAGTCACCTTTTTCTCAACGTTTTCATAACCAATAAATGAGAAGGAGAGTGTTTCACCAACTGCAACCCGAATGGAAAAGCGCCCATTAATATCTGAAATAACCCCTTGCGTGGTTCCTTTCACCAATATCGTGGCGCCGATAATGGGATTCCCATATTCGTCTGTCAGTAGACCGGTTACATTTTTGCTTTGCTGAAGAGTTTCTTGGAAAAGTTTCTCTTCTATTTCCATTGGCTTGGCCAAGACAGATCTTTGCCCGATAAACATGCTCAAGCAGAGAACTAAAATGAACGTTTTTTTCATTTAAACATGATAACTTTAAGGTTAATTATTTGATATAATTCTTTTATTTAAGGCCTTAAACGCAACAAATATATATAATATTATTAATACAAACAATATATTTATTAAAAATATTTCATAATTCCACGCAATTTTTCAAATTAAATGGTTGTATATGGTGTGTTAATATATTAAATTTACTAATTATCCAATATATCATATACATATCTAATTATTACATTTTTATTATGTATAGTATTATATGTAAATAAGGAATATAATTCAATAAACAAAAACATTTATTCGGCTTAACTTGCCATCCTCAATTGGTAGCTATGGTGGTAATCTGTTCCATCGCAATCATAGTTTCATTTTTATCTCTCTTTGTTCCGAATCTTCGAGCTCAGAACAAGGTTGTTTTTTACGTGCGACACCCGACGGCAGAAGCGAGAATCGTAAGCAAAGAAGCCTCTGTAAATTTTAAAAATGCTATAATCTCTCTCTGACATTGGAAAGTTTGCGTTAAATTCCAGCAAGTCAGTCTCACAATACTTGGTCCACCATATAAGCGTCTCCGCGTTTCTATATTGTCTCTCTTTTTTCGTTCTTATATCTTTGCCTGGTATAAAAATGAATCATTATGGATTTAGCAGAAAATAGATTTAGAAAAACCTGGTAACGTTTCCTTGAAGTATTGAAAGTAGACTGTCATTGTTCTTTAGCCGATGTTTGCCGCGAGCAGCATACCACTTCTGGAGGTATGAGTTCCTGGATGTCCCGACGGGGCTATAGTGTTAAACAAGCTAAGGAAGATGCGGTCCGTAATTATTATGGCGGTGTTTCCCCCTCCCGACCGACAAGTACCTCTCCTTCGTTCAGTCAAATAGTTCCCGTCATGTTGTCGGAAGAAGAGTTCAGCCTTTCCGGAGTCACAATCACCTTCAATAGCGGTATGACCATTTCGTTCAAACGGGTCACTCCCGGCGGTATCATTCAAATGTTGCACGATTACGAACGAAGAGAGGGGGATCCATGTATTCTCTAACATCAGCCAACTGATACTACCTGTATCAGGGCTTTGTCCGTATGAACCTTGGCATTGACGGTTTATTCAATATTATACGCTCAGAGATGAAAGGTTTGTCTCCCATATCAGGAGTTGTCTTTTTGTTCTTTGGCAAGAACCGACAGGGTGTAAAAATACTGCATTGGGACGGTGACGGCTTTCTTCTTTACTACAAGCGTCTCGAAGGTGGAAGTTTTGAGCTGCCGACATTTAACCCCGATACTGGCAATTACGAGGTTTCCTATCAGATTTTGTCTTTTATCCTGAATGGAGAAGTTCGTGCGACTGCGAAAACGCTTTAGGATATGACATAATCGTTTGTTCCTTAATAATTTACATCACAAATATTGTCTGATCTCCATGGCTATCCCGTTAATATTTCGTATCTTTATGCCATGAAAAAGGATGAGATCATAGAGTTATTGAAGGAACAAATCAAGGGATTACGGGATGACAACAACAGGCTTCTGGTCCAGATAGATGCTTTGACAAAAGAGGTCTCCTCCCTTAAGGAGGCACTCCTTCAAAAAGGTGAATCCCTTGGCAGGCAACAACGCATTGCCAAGGGACTCGCCAAACTTGTATCCAACACATCCGAACGGCAACAGGCTCCCCGGCCTGCTCTGTCCGAAGAGGAGAGGCGGAAGGCAGAAGCGGAAAAAGCCGCCGGGCGTAAAGCCAGGAAGAACAATGGGGCCAGACGTGACATGCATTATGAGCTGGAGGAGGAGGAACATGTCGTTTATCCCGATGATCCCGGTTTTGACATCAATAAAGCCCGGCTGTTTACTCCCACTCCCAGAATATGCGTCCGCTATGAATGTGTCCCCATGCGCTTCATCAAGCACGTCTACAAGATACACACCTATACGCAGGACGGCCGCCTGTTTGAGGGAAAAACACCGGCTTCGGCTTTCCTGAATTCCAGCAATGACAGCTCATTCATTGCCGGAATGATAAAATTACGTTACATACAATCACTGCCTGTAGAAAGAATCATCAGCTACTTCGAAGGTTATGGCTTTACGCTGAAGAAACCCACGGCCCATAAGTTGATGGAGAAAGCCTCAGGCCTCTTCGAAAATCTTTATCAGTGTATCCGCAGACAACCTTGGGCGATCCTTATAAGGCAGCTAATGAAACCTATTACAAAATACTCGTCCCGGAAAAGAACAGTAAGGGAAAAGGAGTCCGCAAGGGATACCTCTGGGTGGTTGTGGGTATAAACACCGGGATGATATATCTGCTCTACGATGACGGTTCCCGCTCTGAAAGAGTTATTCTTAACGAATTAGGCAGTTGCAAGGGCATCTAAAAGTGACGGCTACTCACCTTACCGGAAACTCGAAAGCGATGCTTATCCCCATATCACACGCATCCCGTGCCTGCAACATATAAAACGGAAATTTATAGATAGCGGTGAGAACGACCCGGATGTAAAAAGAAGCGTGGAACTGATAAACAAACTTTATCAAAACGAGCATAAGCATAAAGTCGGGGTGGACGGATGGACGGCGGAACAGCATCTTGCACACCGCAAAAAGTATGCTCTGGACACACTCGGGGAAATAAAAGATGTGCTTGATGAAATAGAAGAACGGGGGGACTTGTTACCCAAGAGCGAACTAAGGGAAGCCATTACCTATCTTCGCAATGAGTGGAATGCCGTAGTGGACATCTTCAACTATGGTGACACTTTCCTGGACAACAATATAGTTGAACGGATGAACCGGTACATATTCCTGTCAAGAAAAAACTCATTGTTCTTCGGCAGCCATAAGGGTGCCGAACGGGGCGCCATACTCTACACGATAGCACTCACTTGCAGGATGCATAAAGTAAATCTGTTTAAGTATCTCACGGATGTGATAAACAGAACCGCAGAATGGCAACCGAACACGCCACTGGAAAAATATAGGGAACTCCTGCCTGACAAATGGGAAAAGGAGAATAGCTAAACAAGGCTTATTAAACTTTTTATTCTACCACACTATATAGAACCGCGGAGACGCTTACATAGTGATTGACAAGGTATGGGATTACATCAACCAGCCTGCCAGCAATTCGCTTCTGCATTACAATGACGGCTCTTATATATTCGATATACCATCTTTCAACAAGGGGGCAATCAGAGAGGCGATATTGAATGCTTGTTGCCACCGCTCAATGTTGATTCAGAGTGATGTTGTCATCAAGCAATATCCCGATAGTATAACCATTACCAATGCTGGTGGTTTTCCGTCCGGAGTGGATATGAACAACATTTTGACAGTGAACAGCGTTCCGCGCAGTAAACTGATGAGCGAGATATTGCAGAAGACAGGATTGGTGGAGCGTTCCGGTCAGGGAGTGGATAAAATGTTCTACAACTGTATTACTGTGATGTGCTAAGTTGTGTATGTGATTGTTTTACTGACTATTACAAAAAAAAGTAATAATCTGATTGAACCTGCTGTTTCGTCAGCAGTAGCCTACGGCAGGTGCATAACCAATAATGGTCTTGTACTAAGTTGCTCGGACAATGAAGCCCTTCCGAAAGGAGAAGTTTGAACCGTGAGGGGAAAGCAACTGCTATTAGTGTCATATAGTAGGGGAGCTAGGCTGGATGGTATGAATAACAAATGTGAACTGTTGCTTAAACATCGTGATTGTAGAAAAGCCAAAGACTACTGACAGGCTTTACCAAAAGGTATGCAGTCGGTTAATCCTTTGCCGAGCAACTGAATGTCTTTGAATTGCTGGCTTTGTACAAAATGGCAATGAGGGATTGCGAGGGGCTTGATGAAAAGATTTTATGAAAATTGTCGGAAGAAAACCTTATCGGTTACGAAAACGGCTCTCATCGCTTGTCCGAGGAGTATCGGAATGAGTCTGCTGAAAGATTGAAAGGAATGAATATGAATTACCTCAAGTTGGTTTCAGGCTGTTTTCATAAAAATGGTTATATAAATCGTTCTTTTCTCAAAAAGGTATTTCAAGACATGTTGTCCGAAAAACAAATTAGAGGCTTGATTTCAAAGATGAAAAATGCAGGGATTATACAGAAAGATGGTGCAGGCAAATATACCCGTTATGTAAAAGCACCGGATTTTCCATCGTTTGTCTAGGGCCGCAAGAATCAATTTTAGGGTCGTAAGATTTCAACTGTCTGTTTATCAGCTTATTTGATTAGGGAAACAAGGGGCTTGATAAGGCAAAGATTCAGCAAATGATAATACAATATTTGCAGAATGCAGGTTCCTCAGGAGCAAAGCGTGATGCCATTTTTGAATATTTGAAAGAGGTATTACCCCAGAATAAGACCCAAGAGCAACAAGAGCGTATGATTGGCAATATTCTTTCTGAGATGAAAGAGATTGGATTGATTCATCCCGAAGGTCGGACATGGTTTTTGGGGTCGTAATTCATCAATTATAGTTGAAATATGACTATTTATAACTGTCAAATGAGATTATAACTTAAAAGTAGTCAAATCCTTGGTTTAATCAAGAAATTGGCTACTTTTATATCAGAGTTGTTTGACAAAGCATAATGCAGAAGATTAGTGCAACACCGCTGTCGCCAAATCGTTACCAACAACTTTCTACCATAGTATTTGCTATTTGTGTATCAATCAGATACGGAATAATTGATTATCCGTTGCAATGATAAACAATTTTTGCGAACGAGAGATTATAAGTCATAAGATAATGTTTGTATAGCCCACTTATATACAACTCTACCGTTTTGATGCAGTTTGTTATTGGAAATAACTTCTTCATCATTGATAGAATTTTTTTGACTGGTTAGATAGAGGTCTTTTCCAAATTCTCCATTCGTTTCTGTTATTATTTCCAATAATCTTGCTGTCCACTAAAAATGTGGATAATATTGAAAAGTTCCACAATAAAATAAAGTTGGTTCAGAACCAGCAAGTCCATGACAATATTGTAGGTACCAACCAGTAGGAATTCTAAGATTAATATTTCAATAGAATGTTATTTGTATTTACATCAGAATATCATCTGTAGTAATTCTTATTCCGAATATATCAATGTATATAACTGTTTATCAATGCTGTACAATTCAAATATATTTGAGACTGAGAAATAAAAAACATTATTCAGACATCAAATATCTGCTATTTTGACAGATTTTATAGAGAAAAGCCTCAAAATTACATCAAGGGACAAAATTTTGTCCCTTGATGCCACGCTGAAGGACAAACGAGGGACAAAAGTTGAAAAAATCAGAGATATTACATTTTCTGACTTAGTATTTGCTTCTATTATGTATATATCTATCAGTTGGTTATATAGATAATTGATAATCAGTAGGTTAAGCTATTTGCCGATGCAGAAAGTGATAATAAAATATAAAGCATTTATAATAAACAGCATAATTGTATTAGAATTTCTATTAAGGGACAAACTGGGGACAAAAAGTGACGCATAAAAAGAAAAAAAGAACAAGTGAGAGTATCAGTTTTGATTTCTACTGGTTATTTGATTCTTCTAATTTTAGAAGCAAAGTTATTATTTTCTGACATCATCTCAAAGAGATATTTTCTGTTTGCTATTTCTTAATTTGTCCCCAGGGACAAAACAAAAGATTAGCATAGAAAAATAGGTTTAGTTTGTTTTTTGTATATCTCTTCAAGTTCTAAACTAAACGATTGTTGCAGCCAAAAAAGAAAAACTCTTTATTCCCTTTTTTCTTTTCGCTGCAACTTACTTTTATACGACGATAAACATCTCCCGATACTTCGCACATCGATTTTCGGTCGTTCGATAAGAATCATGTCGCGAAGGTATTTGTCTTGCGACATTGTCTGCAAGGTCGAAGCCTGACGGTTCTTCCCAAAATCTCCACCTATGTCTTACACAGGTTGTATTTTGCTGTGAAACCTTGCTTGAATGTCTCACGACACCTTTTAATGCGCCATAATTTTAATCAAGCCCGAAAGTAGCGGATGCTACCAGAGGGAAGAAAAAGAAAACTTAAAAATTGAGATTATGGCGAATTATGCAACAAACCTTTTCCTTGCCAAGACCAAATGCAAGAAAGACATTGAAAGGATTAACGATTTCTTCATTGAGAATTTCTGTGACTGTGATATGGAGATGGCAGAGGATTACATTCAGGGAGAATTTTATTCCAAGTGGACTTATCCTGAAGGAATGATTGACAGACTGATTGAATCATTAGAGATGAGAAATGACATTTATATCCGTGTCCTTTCTTACAATTTTGAGGGCGGAGATGAGTATGCGGAGTTTCGGATTTTTTCAAATGGCATGTGGAACATCAAATGCTAAATAAGGCTTATGTACGAAAATGAAGAACAGTCCGACATCATAGGTAAGAACTGCACCTTGCTTAACCCGTACAAGGGTTATACAGAGGGAACTATTGTCGGCGACTATGGGAATAGAATCATCGTTTGTCTGACCAGCGGTAAAGAAGTATCCGAATACCGTGATGAAGTCATTATCCACGAATAAGCAATATCTATACTTATGACACAGATAGCAATCAAATTCGTCCAGTGGGAAGTCCCTGCACTGGTAACATTACAGAACAGTCGAGCGTACAGACTCCGTGAAAGTCTCAATAACGGCGGAAAGTTGAGCAGAGAGGATAAGAATTGGCTCACCAGAGAAGTAAGAAACGGAACCTATTTCAACAGGGGCATAGCATTAGGTGGCTATTACTTTGACTTCTCTGATGTGCTTAAGCGGTATTTCGTCAAACAGTACGGACATATTTCCGAGTATTATGCCGTGGACAAAACAGCCTTGCGCTCCGTGCTGTACGGGAGAATAGAAGATATTGTCGAACTTAGTTGACGGCAGCTTAATAAGCCGGTGTGGGATGTCCTGTACCGGCTTATGCCGCCAATTACACGGCTTCATCCTTTTATAATCTTTTTCTTTTGGCTGCGCCCCCTTTTATAACACATGCCATTCGCAACCGGGCGACCTTCATGCTTTTGCCCGCAGGGGGATTCCTGCCGCTTTCCGCTTTCTTGTCGGTTCCTTTTCCCCGATGCAACCGGAACAGACAGCTATCGGCTGCCTCACTCGAAGCCTTCGGCCTAATTTTCTCGCATATCCCTCCACGCAGGAAGCCTCCGTTGCCAGCCGCCTGTTTTCATATGCTGCTTCAATTCCAATCCGATTCCGTAGGTCTGGTGACTTCAGCCGACATTGGCAGGAATCGTGCCGCCCCTGTGACTTGCGATGCGTCCTCCCGAATCCGATGTCACTATGTGTTCTGCTTTTTCATAAATGCTTTTGGCCGAAGTCGCAATCATTTTCCGTCGCAAAGATAGTGTGCAGCCGGGAACGGCTGATGAGCCTTGACCAATGTCCAGCTGCGCAAATCTTCCTTTATCAAGCCTGCGGTTTTGGTGAACTAAAAATAAAGAGTATTTGCTGGCAGTCCTTGGTGCATCCCTTTTCGGCACCTACTTTTTCTGCACCGTAAAATTGAATTTTTAACTTCTAAAAGCATTGAGTCATGAAAAAGATTGAGAACACATTCGCAGTGACAGGTTTCGTAGGTAAGGACGCTGAGATCCGCAGTTTTGCCACCGCAAGCGTAGCACGTTTCTCTCTGGCCGTAAGCCGTCAGGAGAAGTCGGGAGACCAGACCAATAGGGTATCTTCCTTTATGAATTTTGAAGCCTGGCGCAAAAATGAAAACACAGAGTCGTTCGACTGCCTGACCAAAGGCACCCTGCTTACCGTGGAGGGATATTTTAAGCCTGAAAAATGGTCCGACAAAGACGGCGTCGAGCACAGCAGCATCGCGTTGGTAGCCGTCAAGTTTTATCCGGCAGCGGAAAAGGAAGAAGCTCCTGTGGAGCCGGCAAAGAAAGCAAAGCGAAGCAGGAAATGACATCCTGCCTTCCGGTCAAAAGCGGCCTTCGGGTCGCTTTTTTATGCTTCATTACATGACGCATCACAGCTTTTATAGTACCACAGAGCTCTGCTACTTTTATACTTATTCCTTTATCCGGCCGCAGTCCCATGCCCGTAACCCCGCTTATTGTTTCTGCAAATTTCGATTGCAGGCTTTCAGACCTGTCAAGGACTGCTTGCACTTGCTGACGGAAAATCTTCCTCGCCAATGAATTGGCGAGCGTATTTCCCGCATCCTCCTTGCCCGGTCTGGCCATCAATCCAGAGGCAGAAAAATAATCAGCCTTCCGGTACGAAATGGGACCAGAGGGAAAATAAAAATCAAACTTAAAATTGAAGCGTTATGACATTCAGAGAATTTATGAACGAGAACGGCTACACGGTACAGACAACATTTTGGGAAGACTTCACAATGGCGGATTTCTTTGGGCTTACTGCCATTAAAGACACCTATAGCCGGGCTTTCGAGGAATGGAAAGAGGACTACAAGTTTCTTACAGAGTTGGTTTTAGTCCTCAATCACAAGATTTGGCAGCATTACAAGAACCGCCCCGAAGTCGCAGCACTTTATAATGACCTTTGGGAGCAGGCAGACCGGTATGCAGTGGAGAATTTGAAGGATGACGAGTTGAGTTACTTTTTTGAAGTGACGGATTAAATGAATATCAAAAAAGAAAAAATATGACGAAAGAAGAAGTTTTACAGTATGACAAGAAGTTCCGTTATATGCTTTTGTCCCGTCTGCAGGCGGATTGTGAGTATTATCTGAACTATGGCAACAGAAACACCAAACGCCTGTGGGCGGGTAACGAACGGAAACAAATCGAGTACATGATACTGTTGCACGACAGTTTCAAAGAAGATGAAAAACCGCAATGGCTGACAATGGATGAAATCCTCGACTACCAAAAGAGAATGACTGAACCAGCAGCCTGATATGAGAGATGCCGCAGCTGTCATGATGACGGTTGCGGCATTTGATGATGATTCGTTGCTACAGCAAATTCCTTTTATAATATCAAGGCTTCGATTCCATGAATTTTGCGGCGAGATTGTACACCTGTTTTATCTCTTTTGATGAAATATCCCACTTGTGGATTTCATCAAAGACAAGCTCAGGATATTTCTTGCTGATGTCTTTCAGTGCATTGCCGATTGATTTTCGGACATATTCACTGCTATCCGTTTTCCTGTCTGACAGCAGACGGATAGCGACGGACGGATGATCCTTGAAATACGGACGGCTCGTCCACACCCGTAGTCCCTCTGAGGCTGCTCGGCGAACATTTGGATTTGTATCACTAAGCCAGCTGGCAATCAGAGGCACTGCGTTTTCATAGCCAATGGATTTGCAATGGTTGTCAAAAGCCATAGCCAAAATTTCCTGTACCTTCCAATTCTGATGTTTGCTCACTGTATTTCGCAGAAAATCCAAGGATTCGGGAATTTCATGTGCGGCATATCCAAGAAGGAAGATTCCTATTTCCTGTATCTGAAAATTATCTGATTGATATAGAGTCATCCCCATTGTATGACATTCGTTGGAAGAGTGTGAACTCCGGAACTTTTCAGCCTCTGATTTGACAATCTTAAGGCAGTCCTTATCCGGGATGACCCCATTTAAATATGATATGTAATCTTTCATTTTTTATTCTCTGACTGTTTTCATTCGTTTGTAAAACATTCTCCCTCAATTCCTCTGATTCGGCAGATGGAAATACCTGTGCCATCCTCGAACTGTAGAACCCCTTCATCCGGCTCTATTCTTTTGATATTCCCGCTTGTCGTATGATAACTTCCACCCTTTTTCCTGTCGTCAGGTACAAAATAGGTAACACTAATGGTCGGCTTTTCATCCAATGATTGCAGATAAGCCAGTTTCCTGTTCAACACTTCCGCATCACTTTCGGACAGTTCCAGTTCCGCGTCCGTCAGCCTTGCGGCCTCCGTGATGGCGGCATCATGTCCGGTCAGTGCGGCAAAAGGTGCGAACTGGGCGGCACGGTTGTACATGGACATCTGCGGATGCCTTTCGGAAACGTGGTGCGGCAGGTCGATAATGTCATCGTATGGATGCTTCATGCCTTGTGTCCTCCTATCTGTTCATTGCGTTCCTTGGCAGTGGCGCCTTCCTCATAATTCAGTCCTTTCAGAATGGCGTTCTTGCCGAACTGTTTCTTGATATTGAGAATGGCAGTCTGCACTTTCCGTTCCTTTGCCAGCTTTTCTTTCTCTTCCCTCTGTTCCTTTTCCAAAGCCTCATAGTCCGTAAACAGGTCATACTGCACCGGAGCCGGATTCTTGGCTGCCGTTTCTTCATCGACGACATGGTTCGTGGTCAGGTTGATGCGTCGCACCAGCAGGTCGGGGTTGACAATCCTGTCAAAAAGTTCCATGACCGCTTCGGATATGATCCGGGCGGATGATGTCGCGCTTTCCAGGTTGGCAGTGCCGTGTGCGTGCTTCGGGACTTTCCGGCCATAATGGTCGGTCGTTACTTCACCCTTATACGTTGTCCGTGCATCTCCATAGGTCAGACTGGCTGTATCATAGCCGACAGTCAGCACAAACTGGTCTGTCACCATCCTCTTGTCAAGCAGGTCAAGAGCGGCGCTTTCCGCCATTTCCCGGACTACCACCCGGGCCTTCCGCACCGTATATGGTTCCTGGAGCACCTGACCGCTGCTGAACGAGTTGGTTGACGGCCTATAGGCTTTTATAAATTCCATCGTGCAAGGCTCCCAGCCCCAGGCATGGTCTATCAGCAGCTCGGCGTTGATGCCGAACAACTGGTACAGCAGCTCCTCGTTCTTAACGGACTGCCTTGCGATGTCGCCCATCGTGTAGATGCCGTATTGCTCCAGCTTGTCGGCTATGCCTTTCCCCACACGCCAGAAATCCCTTAGCGGGCGGTGTGTCCACAGCTTCCTGCGGTAGGCTATCTCGTCCAGTTCCGCTATACGCACGCCGTCCTTGTCCGCCGGAATGTGCTTGGCCTCAATGTCCATAGCCACCTTGCATAGGTACAGGTTGGTGCCGATGCCCGCTGTCGCCGTGATACCTGTCTGCCGTAGCACATCGCCGATTATCCTTCTTGCCAATTCGTGCGCCGAGACTCCATAGGTGGGCAGATAGGCTGTTACGTCCATGAACACCTCGTCGATAGAATACACATGGATATCCTCCGGGGCGATATAGTTCAGATAGATTTGATAGATGCGTGTGCTGTGTTCTATGTAGTAGGCCATTCTGGGCGGGGCGGCGATATAGTCCACCTCCCAGTCCGGATGCGCTTTCAGTTCCATGTCCGATACCGATTTTCCTGTCAGCCGGTATCCGTTTGTCTTTCTTTTGCGCTCGGCATTGACTGCCCTTAATCTCTGCTCGACCTCGAACAGTCGGGCGCGTCCCGGGATGCCGTATGCTTTCAGGGAAGGGCTTACGGCAAGGCAGATTGTCTTTTCCGTCCGGCTTCTGTCGGCCACGACAAGGTTGGTCGTGAGCGGATCAAGCCCACGTTCCACGCATTCGACCGAGGCATAGAACGACTTCAGGTCGATGGCGATGTATGTCCTACCCGTATTCTGCATGTCCCTTCGTCCAATGGGTTATCGGTCTCTCCGGTAGTCTGACTCTCTGAAACCGCCCCACAGTCCCTTGAGGATTTTCCTGACCACCCAGAATACGGCTATTATTACCAAAATCTCCATAATCGAATGCTTTTATAACCATATAATTATGTGATTATATAGTTATGATTTTATATAATTACATATTATAATAATTCTATATTTATAACTCATTGATATTTTCTTCGTTCTCTTCAATGTAAGTCATTATGATGGCCGCTGCGAGAGACCTTAACGGAATGTTCCGTTTTGCATTGACGCGGATCAGTTCCAACCTTTTCTTGACCTCCTTGGGCAGCCAGACGGCATCCCCCTGTTCGCTCACGCCGGTATATTTGGCAAGGTTTTCTTCAAGGGCTTTCCTGCCTTTCCTGCGCCGCTTTCCCTCTTTCTGAATGTCCTGGACTTCACTTGCGCCCGTGCCAGGTTCCTTGACCTTGTCCGGTGCAGTAATTCCCCGTACAATCTCGTCCAGTCCCATATTTGCGAGCGGATTGTTTACTTCAGGTCTGATGTTCTTTGCCATAGCCTTTATTTTTTAAGTTCAAGTTCCTCGATGATTTTACTGAAAGCCGGTTCAAGCAGTTCCGTCTGGCTTTTCTCCAACGGGTACAGTGTGGAATACCGTTTAACGGCCACGCTCTGCTTCACCATCGGCGTAACGGTTCCGACCAGCCCGAGGAATCCGATTGTCTGTTCCCGTTGCCGTAACTCTTCAGACTTTCTTTCCGCCGCATTGATCCGGTTGGGAACGAAAATCAGGCTGGCAGACGAAATTGACTTCAATGCCTTGACGAATATGCCTGTGGCATCCACAGTGTCCGCATCGAACGATATGGGTATTATTGCCGTGTCCGCCGATTGGTAGATGTATGCCAGGTTGCGGTCATTCAGGTTTCCGGGACAGTCTATGAGAACGACGCCCGGTACTTCTTTCAGTTTCTCCATAACCTGCATAAGCCGCTTACGGTCGGATGCGTCCAGCATCTCCACGTTCCACGGGATCTGCGTGTCCGGAGCTGCGTCCTTTTCACGTTGCTGATGACGGAACAGCGATGCCTGCAGGTCTGCATCTATCACAAATGTGGGAAAGCCGTGTTCTATAAGATAGTCTGCAAACAAGGCGCAGAGGGTCGTCTTGCCAACGCCTCCTTTGATGTTGCTGAATATGACGATTTTGTTCTTCATTCTCGTGTTTTTATGTAAGACAATTCCATTTACAAAGATACGAAATAGACCGCATACCGCCAAGAAAAACGATATATAATTATATACTTATGATTTTATTTAATTATATATCTACATAGAACACTGCATAATGTATCTATCTGTATTTAAGAGAAAATGAAAATATGTTACTTAAATTGAATCACCCAAAATAAAGCATATATAAATCATATATTCTTATATAATTATATAGTTATATAGTTATATAGTTATATAGTTTGATGGTTACATAATTAACGATACTACATCTTATTTTGTGATTACCTTATCAATAATAAATGTTATGCCATTTTTGTACAAAAATAAATGTGTTCTTGTGTCAACTTATTTACATCACCTTTCCCAATATAAGGCAGGCATCGCCGTATCTTCTTGGCAGACCAGTCCCACCATTTCAGCGTTTCGAGTTTCCGTATCACTTCTTCATCGAAACGCTTCCTTATCGGTCGGGCAGGAACACCGCCGACTATCGTATAGGGCGGCACGTCTTTCGTAACAACGGCACGGGCGGCTATGATTGCCCCGTTGCCGATGTGAACGCCAGCCATAATCACCGCTTCGTAGCCTATCCATACATCGTTGCCTATCACGATGTCGCCTTTGTTGTCCCAAGCCGTTGCCACGTCCGATTTTTCCAAATCCCAATCCTCATAAAAGAGCGGGAAGGTGTAGGTGGATAGGGATTTCAAGGCATGGTTGGCACAGTTGAACAGGAATTTCGCACCGCAGGCAATGGAACAGAACTTGCCGATTATCAGCCGCTCGTGGTTTATCGGGTAATGGTAAAGCACATTGTTCCGCTCGAAAAGCAACGGGTCGGACACGAAATCATTGTAGATGGTATAGTCGCCCACTTCGATAGACGGGTCTTTCACAACTGCATTCAGGTACACGGTCTGCGTGTCGCCTGTGCGTGGATATATCTTTTTCATCATGACATTCAGTTTTAATAGTGTTTATATTTCAGATAAATGACAGATAACAAGCCAAGTAATATCACATACAGATATTCTGCCGTCCAATAAACGGACAGTGAAGTACTGAAACCGCTTATGCTCCACAAATAAATCTGATAAGCCGCGATGGTTATCAACTGGAAAATAAAAGTCATGCGTGTCGCCCCTGTACCTGTTACGCCGTTCATATAGACATAACCGGGCAAGGCAAAGACATAATTCAGCAGCATAACCACAAAGGGCAGATGGGTAATTTGCATCAGAAACGTACTTTCCGTATAGATGCCAATAATCGGACGGTAGAAAATCAGAGCAAGGATGACCAGAGGAAAACCGATAGCATATCCCAAACGAATAACTCTGTTGCATAGCGGAATTACCTGTTCCTTTTGTCCGGCACCCAACAAATTGCTCACAAGCGAACCAGTAGTAGCCGCAAACGAATTGACAATGACGAAGAACAGCGTCGAGACACTTCGTATGACATTGGTAGCTGCCAGTTCCATTTCTCCCAAATGCTCGATAGCAACGAAGAAGGCAAGCCACGATGCCACTCCGATGAACGAATGGAACATACTCCAAACAGACACCCGGCAGACATGAAACAGTACAGCTTTGTCGAAGCTCCAAGACAAGCCATAAAACCGTTTATCCATTTTACGTAAAGCGTGAATTGCCAGTACCGCCAGCGAACACGCTTCGGCAAAAGATGATGCGATGGCTGCACCTGTTATCCCCATGTTCCAATGGAATATGAGCAGCCAGTTGCCCGGAATGTTCACCAATACGGCAGTCAGAGCTGCTACGTTTAAGGCTTTTGTACGGGTAATGCCGACCAAGAAAGAGCGCAGGGCAAGGAACGGAAAAGAGAACAACAGTCCCCAAATTCGCCCGTCCAAATAATCAATCACGGCATGATAGACTTCCGCAGAAGTAATCAGCCTACTTAGAATAATCGGAGAAAACAGTTTGGAGAACAGACACAAAAAGACAGCAAGTCCCAACAGGAAAAACAATCCTTGAAAGAATGTTTTTCCTGTTTCGGAATAGTGCTGCTCACCGTTGCGCCGTGCAATAACAACCTGTAAGCCCAAACTGAAACCGAAGCCGAGCATATAGATAGCCAGATACCAAATCCCGGCAAGGGCGGATGCTCCCAATTCTATTTCTCCCACATGCCCCAAGAAAATGGCATCGGTGATATTGATAAGTTGCTCGATAAGGATGCTCATCATCACAGGGAAGTTGATGAGCCAAATATTCTTATATGTATAGTTCATTGTTCAACTTGATATGATGCAACAAGTCCTGCTGCACAAAGCGGCATGACACATCGCATGATTATGAATTTGGAATAATGGCAAAACAAGAAAGGACAAACCGGTTATAAGTCTGTCCGTTGCCGAATAGCTATGACTAAATGCTATCCGTTAAGCGCAGCTATATGCACACTTGCCATTTCATATTGGTTGAACAATTCTATTTTTTCTGTCAGTTCCGCAAAGATAGCATTTGTTTTTGATTATACCTCCAAGTTTCCAGTTTCTTTTTGTAGGATTTCCAACATTTCCCTCAATTTGACTTCGCTTTTTGGGGGATATGCACATTCCGGGTATTCACATCTTGTTTTTAATCCACTTATAAATTCTGGGTGTTACGATTTGCATCAGGCAAAGATTGGCAATACAAATAACCAGGCTTAAAACACCTAACAAAACGTTTTCTACATTGGAATATTGCTCTTGACCAGCACTTATTGCCATGACGCAATAAGGCAAACATAACACGGTGCTGACAATGGCAGGAATATATTTGCGAATGATAAAGAATTGTATAATGTGGGCAACGAAATGCAAACTGAAAGCCAGTAAACAAATATACCAGAACAACATGTTTCCTGTAATGATTGTAGCCATAGTACAAGCACTTACAATAACAAACTCCTCACATACGGCAATGCCGAATGCAGGACTTTGTAGAAAAGACAATTTTGATCGTAATGCGGGAAACCTTCGGGATAATTCTTTTTCATTCTTTTCAATCCATGCAGGCAGCATAACCATTTCCTCAAACTCATGGAGCATAAACAGGATAGGGAGCAAATATATCAATATTAAAGTCATTCCATTCTATATTTTCGTTTCAAATTCAGCAAAATCAGTGTTGCTTGCTTCAATCCGCATCTTGCAATGTTGGCTTCCGCGTAAAATGGATTCACAAATGGTTACTTGGAATGTCCTGTCTTTCCACAACGACTGCAAGACATAAATGATGCTCTGCCTTGAGCATTCACAGAGCAGAGGTGTAGAGACATAGCCCCGCTTGTGCAGTTCACATGTACATTCCAGAAAATACAGGTTATAAACAGCGTCTTTCTCTACCGTTTCACATCTTACGCCGGTCTGTTCATCGGCTATGGCGAAAAACCGGTCAAGGTCTCCGGCCGCCTGTTCAAACAGGTCTTTATAAACCTGAAGTGTACCGCACTGCACGCAGTTTCTACCGCACTCGCGGAAGAAAGTCTCTCTTTGCTCTTCCGACAGTTTGGCGATTCCATCCTCAAAACCTTTGAACCAATTCGATAATTCCATAAAATTGATATTTTAGGTAATCAAACTATTATCTTTCTTTTGATATATAAACAGGGTAATCGTCTTTAGACAAACTTTTCACCAACGTGTCTGGATTTACATCCCAAAGCGTAGGAAGATACTCAAACACGGCTTTCCCCTTATCAAGATGGAAACGGACTTTGGCATCGAACGCAGCAGGCTTATAATTGCCATCTCCTATGGGGCTGTCTCTATACAACAACTGGTTTTCTTGCCATTTCAGCTCTTTGCCGTCAAAGTTCACATCGAATATTCCGCATACCACGGCTTCCATCGTCTGATTTTTAACTGTCGTTGAGATACAGCGCATATAGCCGGTAAGCTGACCGGTGCTTTTCCGCATGGCCAGTTCATAACAGAACACGCTCGTCCCGGTGTAATCCTTGGCAATGGTCATTCTTGAGCCTTTCCCATCTATATTATAAATCAGTTCATGCGTGACTGTAGTCATATTGAAGCCAAAGCCGTTTTCGGTTTTTGCCAAATCGGAAAACACTATCTTGTCGCTATACACGCCTTCTAACTTTCCGTTGTCAAGTTGATAGACTACATCATCCGTAAACAAATTCTTGCCAATGATATTTTCCTTCAGGAATTGAATTATTTCGTCTTTCATATCTATTTCTTTTTAAGCGAATCTGTATTTCTTCGTCACGATTGGCGACAACAGCGTAGTCGCCAGAACCAACAACCACAAATTGCCGGACAACAGATTATAAGCGGCTAAAAGTTCCGAAACGGTACTGCCTCCCGCCAGTCCTGCGGCAAATTCAAAAGCAATCGTCAACAATGCCCAGCCTATCCCAATCAACCAGCCATCTTTGGAGGTAAAGGCTTTTATCGTTCGGGGAAGCAGCAGCCAAGTTATCAGGAAAATACACACGCTTAATATGATTCCGCTGACAGGCAATGCCCATTCTTCTCCGATGGTCTTCGCTAATACATATTCCCGCAGCCCGCCATTGAGAATGGCTACGGGAATAAAACAGAGCCAGACGGGAAGAGATTTTAGGACGTTCATATTCTTTTATTATTTTCCCATTCCTCCTTCGTCATCCGCATGAAATGCTCCGTGCGGACATCGCCAAGCGGAGATGTCTTGCCTTCTTCCGTATGATGAAAGCGGAAACCGCATTTCTCCATCACTCGGCGCGACTTCGTGTTGCCGTCATAATAGCCGCACCAGACGGCGGTCACTCCCAAATCCTCAAAACACCTTCGCAGCAGGCAGCGCACGGCTTCGGGTATCAGGCCTTGCCCCCAATAAGGCACGCCTATCCAATAGCCTATTTCCGCCTCGCCCGCCTGCATTTCAGCACTGTGCAAACCGTCTCCGAACATGATTCCCACACTGCCTACCGGCTCGTCCGTTGCTTTCAATACCACCGCATACGTTTCGGGAGCGGCAAATACCGTGCGAATTATTTCCAAACTATCCGCTACCGAAGTATGAGGAGGCCAACCCGCAACAGGACCGATTGCCGGGTCTTTGGCGTATTTGTACAAGGCCTCCGCATCCGATTCCCGCCAAGGGCGCAATACAAGCCGTTCTGTAATTATCTCTTTATTCATATCTCAAGAGTACTTGATAGTCCGAGTTTTGTGTCACTCTGTTTCGTCCATTCCCTTCTTGCGCCTCGGTCCTTTGGTCCGGCCTCTGTTCAAATCGACATTGTATTTGTTCAGAATGCGGAATATTGAGCTTTTGCTGCTGAATCCGCTTACATTGGCAATGTCATCTATAGAATAGCCGCTGTTATACATGTCCACGATGCTCCTTTCCCGTTCAGTCCTGGATAAGTTTTTCCCCGTCTTGGCCGGCGACTTGATATTTTTCTGGAACAGCATGACATGGCTGGATGACTTGCGCAATGCGGCGATTTCTTCAGGAAGGGCTCCCACCATTTCAAGAACATCGGCAGCAGTAGTTTCCTTGAACAACTCGTTATGGCTGTCAATCCTGTCTTGGATGGAAATCAGGCGCACGACCTTTATCCGGCACATTTCGATGCAGACCGACAGTTCCCGCACCCCACGAACTGCATTGCTGAACTTGGAAACCACAAGCACGTCGCCCCTGTAAAGGGCGTTCATAAGTTGTTTCCACTGGGGACGCATCACTTCATGATCAGTCTCTTCCTCAATAATTTGTTCACACCCGAAATTCAGCATCCATTCCTTGTCCGCCTCGTAAGTGTCATAGTGATTAGCCTTGAATATGTATCCTACTTTTGCCATTTTTCGTATGCCTTAAAATTTGCCCGCAACAAAGATAATAGTTTTTTCTGTATGAAATCATACTCTATCGAATTAGTTTAAAAAATCATATTCAAAACTTGCTTTTTCTTTCACTTGTTTTCATTGTAAATCATACTGTTAAGTATGAAATTAAAATGTCGTCAAAATCTGATTTTTGATGGTGGAAAGTAGGAAATATTATATAGATTTGCGCCGTTTTTAAGATGAAATCACAGTATGGTATTTATAAAATCATATTCAAAATCAAGGTCGCTTTTGACCGGGATGATTGCCGTTTCGGTGGTCATGTTCCTGTCCGCAGGATGTACCGGAAAAATCGGCAGCGGACATCCGGAAATGGCGGATGACCCGGTCGGGGTTTACGGGAATTATCTGTCCGAAGTCCGGAAACTGGACGATCTTTCGACGAAGGAACTGGCGGTACATATAAACCGCTGGCGGGCAGCCAGGGACTCAGCCTTTTCTCATGCGATACGGGACACCTCCGGCAATTCTCATTCAGACCTGTACGGCAGGTGCGAAAGGATTCACGATTCGCTTCGCACGGAGTTCATCCGTCTGGCACGATCCGTCAGCCGCACCTGTCAGGACGTGTTTGTCCTCAAGGAACTTACCTCTCCTTATTATGGGGACAAGGACTTGAAGGTCGCAGCCGATAACGCAAGGCCGTTTTTCAGTTCGCTTGACAGCACTCCGCCCCTTGATTCAGACCGCAACAATATTCTTTCAGCATACCGACGGTTGCTTGCCCGGACATTGCAGGACGGGATACATGACCTTGCAGGCCTGAAATCTTTCATCAGGAATGAGGATGCAGTGTTCCGAACCTTCCTAACTCACCTTAACGATCTGGCCGGAGAGGATATGTCGGACATATCCAAGGATACGGAGCAATGCTGCTCCCGTGTTTTCATTGCAGCGGAAAACGAGGAGATTTCCTACCGGGATGCGATGATATACATGGCTATGCGTACCAACCGCCGCCTTATACAGAATGCGGCAGTGTGCCTCAAGGATATCCGGGAGGACAGGATAAAGTCCAAGTCCCAGGCGTGGGGCTATGCGTGTATGATGCTACAGCCTTACATCTCGATGGACGGCATTTGTGCGGTTTTGCTCTCCGATGCGGAGAAAGAGGAGCTGCGCAGAATCGCAGAACAGACGCCTGCGGCATTCGCAAGGTTGGGAGATATCCTGCAGTCCGACATGGAGAATCCGGACGAGTTGCCGGCCACGCTGATGGAAATTTATATCCAAAGATTGTAAACGACACACAAATATACATGATTATGCTACGACATTTCCTGAACGATTTCCTTTCTTTCGTCCCGTTACAGCTGCCGCAGCTTCTTGATGTGACGACAATGGAAGAACCGCAGTTCTATGGCGATTATGTACTGCTCACATTTCCTCTGCGCGACACCTACGAGCTGGAAGAGGTCATGGACATGTTCGAGGACGATATGGAGCTGATAACACTGTACCACCATATCCCGATGCGGACGGAACCATACGGTCACAGCACTTGCGCCTATTCCAATCCTGCCTTCGGGCAGATGTTCAAGATGAACGCGAAGACGGATGCCGACGGCAGGGTCAGCTGTATCCTCGCCACGATTTATGATTCGCTGGAGCTGATGTACGGCGACCTTTGCATCGATCTTGACCTGCACTCCAAGAGCGGCATAATGAAGTACAAGAGGAACAAGGACGATGTCCTGATGGATTTCATATAATTCCCGGCTATGCGAAACACTCTCTACCGGCAGATGGTCTATTGGATCAGGGCTAACAGGACATGGATTGAGGTCGTCGATGACAATCTTTTCAAAGAGCATATCATTGCGCGACCTGACAGGACAGACTACCTTGTTTCACGAACGCTGGTACTGCGGGCTTACAAGCCGCGCGGGGCTTGCGCCGAAGGCACGGCATGGAACATCCCCGAGCACGATCTGGACAGGGCGTTGGCCACGCTGCGCAGGCAGGACAGGCAGTTCCGCCAGCGGATCAAGAAGGCGGCCATGTATCTCACGGCAAAGGATGCGGAAGCTATAATCGCTCTTGCCACGCACGGCATTGTCCGGTTGGAACTGCTGGAACAACCCATACACATGTCACATAACTCAAATTACCTATGACCTGGATAGTATTGCAGTTTGTATTCCTTTTGCTCCCAGTCTTTCTGCCGATGGTATTGTACAGGAGCCGCCGCCCCTTCATGGCAGCATTTTACCGTGTCATGACAGGCAATGCCAAGGCCCGCAAACTCTACACGCAGGTGCTTGTGGTTCTGCTGCTCCTTTTCCACTATGTCTATACGACCAGGCACCCCGGTCAGTTCGGGCCGGTGTTGTCCACCATAGTATCTGCCATGTTGTTATCTTCAAGGAGGACAGAACGATGGCTCCGCAAGCTACTTGATCGTCCAAGGGCATTTGTCTTCTGCGGCATCATGGCATTGGCTATATGTGCCGTGCCTCAGTTGTTCACTCTTTCAGTCACCATTTCGTATATCCTTCTGGCTGCCCTGTTCTATCCCTCCGGCAAGATACTGTCCGAATGGGAGGACAAGGACAGGCGGTTTTACCTGTCGGAGCATCCGGATGCGATGTCCGACTGCTACCATTGCAATCATCACGCGAGGCTGCAATGTTAATGCGGGCAGAAGCGGCCTTATCTAATCCGCACATTAGTCAATCATAAAAAACAGAATGAAGATGAAAAATAAAGAAGAAATGACCGCTACCATATCGGCGAGTACCGGACTGTTCGACTTCCTCAAAGAGAAGGTAGGCGACCGAAAGACAAGGACGGAAGCCTATTGCGACTTGTTGGACAAATCACTGGCAGGCTTCGTCTCTCCATTTTTAAGGAAACAGGATTTTCAACTCCAGCAGGGCCAGTGTCATGTGACCGTTTCAGACCTCGCTGCCGAATGGCACTGGCACAGGGCGACTGTTCGCTCTTTCCTGGAAACGCTGGAATCGTTAGGACAGCTGGAAAGGACAAGGTTGCCGAAAAGCATGGTCATCACCATGCGCCTGCATGATGGCAATCATGTGACGCCTGACATTGCACAAGGAAAAACAGGCATTGTCCGTCAGCTGAACGGAATCCTGTCCGGATGGGTAAACGGCAGTATCACTTCCGATGATGCCGGTATTGCGTGCGGGAAGGTTGTACACAAGGCTATCACCGATGCCGGACTTAAGGACGAACTGCCGGAAGACGACTGCCATGTCACTTTGATGAAGTTGTCGGAGAGAATGGACAAACGGGTATTGGAAATCCGGAATACCGCCATAGAGTGCATCGTCCTTGCCGCCATGCGGAAGGTGCTGTGCCGGGCAAAGCCGGACGAAAGAATGGAACTCACGGAATACCTGTGCTGCGACCTGGAGGGAAGATGGCCGTCGCTTATAGACCTGTCAGAGGAGCTGGCGGAGCACATCATCAACCTCTCCAAGGACAAGGACATCGACTACGACGATGACCGTCAGGTGCTCCTTAACAACCTTCACGACCCGTTCATGTCGGTTGCTGCGAAAGCATTGGTAAAATCCGCAGATGCGGACTGCTGAAAACCTATTGTATAACCACGGATAATCCGACGGATAACCGGCGCAGCCGTCCTGCCGTTTATAACAGGCATCCGGGCTTGCCCGTCTGCCACCGAACAAAGGGAGAGGGAGCCTAATACCCCAAATGACTACGTCTTTGGGAGCGGTGTCCGGGCGGGCAGCAAGCTGGGACACGAGGGATTGTCCGAAACAATACAGGAAAAGTATGGCAAATGCAAAACAGGTTCTCGACATTCGAGTTTCCAAAGGCATCACTACCGCCCAAAGCAATGAACATCTGCGCAACCGCAGTGAGAAGGCGGCGGAATATGCCATGAAGAAAGGCAACTACGACCCGACAAGAGAACATCTGAATTTTGAGATAGTGAACGGCGGAAAAGTACGCCCTGTGGACAAAAGCCGGAGCATTCCGGAACGCATGGCAGACAATCTCCGTCAGCGTGGTATTAAAGACCCTAACGAGGGATTGTTGGAGCCCAAATACAGGACGGTGGTCAACATCATTCTCGGCGGCTCCCGTGAGTTGATGCGTCAGCTCGCCTTCGGCAAGCAGGAGGTGGATTTCGAGCAGGGCGCGGACAATAGCCGCATAGTGCGGAAGCCGGAAATAGAACTGTGGGCGAAGGATGCCTATAGGTTCATCTCTGACAAATACGGAGAGCAGAATATCGCAGCTTTCGTTGCACATCTTGACGAGCAGAACCCGCACATACATTGTACGCTTCTGCCTATAAGAGACGGCAAGTTTGCATACAAGGAGATTTTTGCCGGAAAGGACAAATACGAGTACAGCGCAAGGATGAAGCAGCTGCACAGCGACTTTGCCGAGGTGAACAGAAAATGGGGGCTTTCCAGGGGAAGCAGTGTCTCTGAGACCGGTGCCCGCCACAGGACGACCGAGGAGTACCGTCGTATGCTGTCGGAGGAATGTACGGACATTGAGGAACAGATAGCCAGGCATAAAGAGGTGCTTTCCGCACTTCGTTCGGACATAAGGCTGGCAGAACGCAAGGTCAAGGGCTTGGGTTCTATGGTAGAAAATCTCCAGAAAAAGCAGGCGGAAAAGGAAGCAAGGCTGGCGGTTCTTGAAAAAGAGTTGACGGAACACAAAGGCGATGCAGCCGCCATATCCGCCGAGACGGACAAGCTGAAAAAGGAGCTTGCCTATATCCATCTCAAACTGGCAGACAAGCAGGAGAAATTGCAGACGGCTGACCGACAGCTGACCGATCTTAAGGAGAATATGGATGCCGTTCAGGAACGGACGGAACGCCTCAAGGAGGAAGCCTACAAATACTCCCGTGATGTCCATTCCAAAGTGGACAGCCTGCTCAAGGATGCAATGCTGGAGAATATGGTGAATGAGTTCCGTGACCTTTCGGCACGGATGACCGTACCGGAACGGCAGATGTTTGACGGCTCGCTTGTCCAATCCATAGCGGAGCAAGGGAAAGAGGTCATGCACTGTGCCACCCTGCTGTTTTTGGGTATGGTCGATGACGCCACCACCTTTGCCGAAACACATGGCGGAGGCGGAAGCAAGAGCGACCTCAAATGGGGACGGGACGAAGACGAGGACAACCGTGCATGGGCACTCCGCTGCATGAGGATGGCGAATCGTATGATGAAGCCTGCAATCGGCAGGAAACCCAAACGCTGACCGGCAGTTTTGTCCCATAATTCAAAAGAATCAACCAATAAAGTATCAGATTATGACGAAACATATCATTTTATTTTTTGCAGCAATATGTTCGCTGCACAACTATGCGAATGCGACGCCAGCGGACAAGGATACTGTCCGGTATGAAGGCTTCAGCTGCCATACCGAAATGCTCCGACCGATGCAACCCTCTTATCTTGACGGAGTGGTAGTCCCGATGCGCAGGAGTGGCAACTGGTTTGTCAGCCTGTCCGGAGGGGCATCGGCTTTTCTCGGCACGCCGCTCGGCTGTGAAGACCTCTTCGGGAGGCTCAAGCCCTCGTACAACATTGGAGTAGGGAAGTGGTTCACTCCGTCGGTCGGGGCCCGTATCAATTATAGTGGTCTGCATTTCAAGGACGGCCAACTGTCCACACGGGAATATCACCATGTCCATGTGGATCTGATGTGGAATCTGCTTGGAAGTAGGTACGCAAAACAGGACAAGGTTCGCTGGAGCCTTTCACCGTATGCGGGTCTCGGACTGCTGCACAATGCGGACAACGGACACAACCCTCTCGCCATATCATACGGCATACAGGGGCAGTACCGAATATCCAAGAGGGTAAGCGTCCTGATGGAACTTTCCGGGACGACCTCATTCCAGGATTTCGACGGATACGGAAAAGCGAACCGTCTCGGGGACCACATGCTCTCGCTGACGGCGGGATTCTCTTTCAGCATCGGAAAGGTCGGCTGGAAACGAGCCGTTGACCCCCGCCCGTATGAACGGCGCAATGAGTGGCTGACCGACTATGCAAACTCCCTGTCTGAACGGAACAGGCAATATGCCGGAAAGCTGGACAAGGAAAGGAGAACTTTGGACGAACTGAAGAAGATTTTCGAAATCGAAGGACTGCTCGATACTTACGGACACCTGTTCGAGGACAAGGATGACGATGAGCGGAAGTTTCCCGTAAACAACTACAGCGGACTGAACTCCCTGCGGGCCCGGTTGAAGAACCGTCATTGGGACGGCAATTCGCCTCTTATAACCGAAACGGACTCAGACAGCATTCAGGGCGTAAAGACGGACAGCATCTGCAAATCCGCACATGACAGCGTGAGCGGAGCACGAAATGAGGCAGTCAATCATTCAGACACCATTTCTGCGGCCGGTTATTTCGCCCTCATGCAGCATGGGGAAGAATGTATTGGCTCTCCGGTCTATTTCTTCTTCGACCTTAACACTGCCCATCTTACGGACACCTTGCAAAAGGTCAATCTCGATGCGCTCGCTCATGTGGCCAAGAAATACGGATTGTCCGTAAAAGTTACGGGAGCGGCGGACAGCGCAACCGGTACAACTTCCATAAACAATGCGTTGAGTGCCGCCAGAGCCGATTATATCGCAGGCGAACTCGTCAAGCGGGGCTTACCGGCAGAAAGCATTACTAGGATATACGAAGGCGGCATCGCCGACTATGTTCCTGACGAGGCCAACCGGCACACGAAAGTGGAACTTTATTTCAGATAAGCCTTTTTGTTCATAATTGAAAACAACTTTTTCATTTTTAAGAGAGCCTGTCCGCGACGGATCGGCTCTCTTTTTTCTAATATAACTCGATATATTTCCTTGGATTGAAGGTCGTGTGTTCATTATGGGATACATATCCCAACTGGTTTGTAATGCAGCTCGTTCTTCCTATAATCTTGTCAATGTTTCGGTGTGAATGACCGTATATCCAGTAGTCAATGGGACTTTTTTCAATAAAGTCGTCAAGCTCCACAGTAAAAGCACCGTTAAGCGGGCTTCCTATGAACTCCGGTGCGAGTAGTTCAAAGGATGGTACATGGTGTGTTACGACAACAATGTGTCCTGTATTACTTTGGGATATGCTTTCTTTCAGAAATTTCAGGCATTTGTCATGTTCCATGTTGAAGCGTGTCCAACCGAGCGTATCGTCACCGTATTTTATACGCCTGAAATCAGATATTGCCTGTTCGGTCCGAAAAGCATTCTTCGGTTCGATATTGGACCATAATGTAGTCGCTATTATTTCCGTATTTTCGGATAACGGGATTACTGCGTTATAATGACATGTGACATTTGTTCTTATTCTTAATGTCCATCCGTTATATAATGAGTCCAAGTCAAACATCTTGTAAAACTCATGGTTTCCCGGGACAACAATTACTTGCTTGTAATTGTCGGAAGCCCAATCCCAAAACGGATGGCGGCTGTAATTTTCATCTCCGATGTACCCTATGTCACCTGCCAATACAAGGACATCTCCTGCAACTTGCAGCGGATTATGTTTGATATAACTGCCATTTTCCGCAAATTCCAGATGAAGGTCGGATGCGTATTGGAGCCGTATCATTTTACAAAAAAACTGTTTTTCAGTTGTTCCAACATCTGCTCCCCGGTAATGTTCTGCAAACCGGCCGATTTGAAGAAGTCCTGATTGGGAAGTTCATCCTTTACTTCCTCACAGAAATGTGACACATCGTCCATTAATGTCTGCGGCACATCCTCGAACCTGTCGGAAGGAGCGAGCATGGCTGCAAGCCTGAACACATCCTTTTTGTGTTTTTGTATATGCTTGCTGTCAACCTGGCCACCCTGAACCTTTCTCTCGGACATTTCAAGGAATGCCTTGCATTTTAGGCAGATTAGACTCTCCACATTTGCTATATGCACCCCGTCTTCAACATAACTGTGTCCTATTGTGAAATTGTAATAGTCATCATCCATGAGTATGGCCGAAAGGCTTGACAGGTCATCGTCTGTCGGAATGGGAGTTATGTGGGCATCTTCCGGAAAGTCCAACAGTCCGATATTACGCGAGAAAAGCTCTATTTGATAAGGAAATTCCATATTTGTCGGTTTCATAAACCGATAATACTCATGTTTGTGCAGATTGCCTTCACCCGATCCTATGTTGCGTTGCTCGTATCCTGCGGCTTTTACCAGTTCCCAAAACCGGGCGACAAATTCATGTGAAAGCGCTTCAACAATCAGAATGATGTCTATATCCTTGGTCGCTCTCGGAGTCTGTGCATACAGTTCCTCGTGTATTTCACATGCCGTACCGCCTATTATTACATAGGAATTCTCAAATCCCTTGAAGAACTCCTTGAATCTTTCAATACCTTTTACCATTTCATGTCGTTAATAAGATTATCCAACTCTATTTTTACACGCTCGTCTTCATTGTCTTTAAGAGATAAAAACAACGACAGCTTATCTACAGTCCCTGTATGGCTCAACAGTTTCGGATCATATTTCCAGACTTCGATGCGGCATGTCCCATATTCCTTGTCGGTGATGATGCCCGATTGCCGGATACCCGTTTTGTCTATTGCGACCATATTCACAGATTCTTTGTTAATCATTGTATATTCCGACAGAGCGTTTATACCGCACTCCAAACCCTTATCAGGAATTATGTCTGAGAAAACCGTCTTGTCAAGCGGAGATACGAGCAAGGGCAGGGCTTTCTCCCAGAGTACCCGGCCATAGTAAACCAATCTTACTTCTTTCGTCTTTTTCCCTTCAAGTGAAACCAACCCGTTTTCACTCAACCACCGTAACGAGCGGTTGATGGTTGCGTAAGAGACTTGAAAGATTTCCATCAGGTCTCTTGCCTCGCATCTGTCTATGGATTTTATCTCCAAATTGTACAGTAGCATACATTGGGCAATGGGAGGGATTGTCTCTTTTATATCCGCTCCTATGGTTCTTGATTTTTTCAAGTCAATTAGAAGCGATGGGATGAACATCTGTTTCTTCGGAACAATAAAATTGCTTCTTTGTGCAACCAGTCTTCCAATATTGTAAGATGCTATGTTTTCAGCGACAAGTATGACAGGACATCCGCATTTCTTTTCTATCAGATTGAATTTTCGCTTCAATAAGGCCGGAGTAAAGCCATTTTCGTCATGGGTCAATGCAAATATAACCGTGCAGCCGAATAATTCACCTTTGTAAAGTTTGAAATTCTGTGTTATTGCGACAGGGATCGCATCCGATAGCTGTTTCTCTAACGGGGAAAGAGCGACTTTTTCGTCCAATACGGAGTAGATATAGTCAGCCGTGTCTTTTATAAATTCATTATTGTTGCACATAATCATACTGCTTTGATTTTGTGCAAAAGTAATGATTTTATTTTGATGAGCAAAGAGATAATCACTTTTATTGCATTTGTTTAGACTCAACATCATTTGATTTCATTCCCGGCTGCCTGTCAGTCCTGCTTTCCCGTGCAAAAGTACTGTGGCGGGCGAATGTCAAGTACCGCCATGCTAACTGGCCGGCGTATCGGATGACAACTTTCCGCAAATCGCAGATTTGGGTATTTCATCGGCTACTCTGTACCGTTCACTTGCCTTATTGCCCTTGACCCGCAGTCTTTCCATGCACGAAAATCAATTCCCGACACGGAAGCCGGAAGAGCTTCAAGAAGAGGGAAAGGAAAAATGAAGTTCAACCAATAAAATTTGTGATTATGCCAAACTGGTGTTCAACAGCGTATGCAATAGAGGGCGACGCGAAGGAAATCAAGAGCCTCTATGAGTTAATGAAAAGACTGGAAGACATGGAAAAACCTTCAGTGGAAAACGGCTTTGGGACTACATGGCTGGGATGCCTTGTGGATGCCTTGGGCAAAGACTGGCACAACGTACATTGCCGTGGCTCGTGGAGTTGTCTCGAACTGGAAGGTGATGTGCTGAAATTCTCAACGGAAACGGCATGGTCTCCGTGTAATGAGACATTTGACCTTGTACTGGAGAAATATCCATCACTCCAATATTATTTTCAGGCAGAAGAGCCGGGCATCGGAATATATGAGACCAACGATGAAGACGGAACATATTTCAGCGACAGATATTTCTTGGATGCCTGCACTCCCGATGAAGAATATATCAGTGAATATTTCGAGGAACTGGAAGATGCGTTCCAATGGCTTGAAGAAAAAGTCGGGAAGCCCGTCAGGTCTGTGGAGGATGTCAATGCTCTTGCCGCTGCTTGGGAAGAACAAAATGAGGACGCTTTTTGCTATCTGCACGAGTTTGATGTGGTAAGTTGACCTGCAAAAAGTATCCAATCACCCGAATGGCATGGCTGTTCGGGTGATTATTATGATTCCACACGCCATTCCTGACTCCTATAGCCAGTTTTAAGAAATGTCATAAAGACAAGCGCCTCTTATATTTTCCGACGACCTGCCTGCTTTTATACCCTGCGAGTCCCATCCATTTATATCCTGTCCCATTTCCTCGTCCTCAGCCGTCGGCACTCCTTGCCGGGATTGATTTCCCATGCGAAAGTACAGCGGCAGTCCGGATGTCAAGCATCGCTGTGCTGACATGCCTCAGAATTTGGCGGCAGCCTTCCGCAAATCCGAGATTTGGGTATTCCGCTAAATTCCTCCATGTCCTGCTTGCCGTACCGCCCTTTTCCCGCTGTGTCACTTGCATGTAAAATCTGATTCCCGCAAGGAAGCCGAAAGAGCTTCAAGAAGAGGGAAAAGAATAAACGAAGTTAAACCAATAAAATTAAAGATTATGCACAGCAGGATTTTTCAAATTTCGACAGAACCGATTGTCAAAGAGAATTATCTCAATGAAAACACTCTCTATCAGGGTGACGGAAGTTTCTATGATTATTGCTCCAATATCGACGATGTAGAGCGCAAGGAGAATATAGCCTGCCTGGTCAAAGATATTCTTCCTAAGGGTATGTTCGAGCTGTTAGGAGATGATGCCATGCGGTACAATGGCGGTTTGGAACAATGGAAAGAGGAATATGTTACCAACATCCATAAAAGAGCGGATGCTCTTACCGTTGAGAATATGCTGGAATGGAGTTCTACCTATTACCTCAAGCGGGCGATAATAAATCCTTTGGATACGGAATATCACTTCTATCTGGACGGAAGCGGATGCCAGTCCTTTGCCGAACAATCCTTTGCCTTCATGCAATTTGTAAGCACATTGGAGCCGGAAGCAATCCTCTACATCGGAGGTGTCATAGATTATCATTTCTAACTCTGAATTTTAAGATTATGGACGAAAAGGAAAGACATAGTTTGAAACAGGAACTCCGGAGGGGACTTTCTGAATTGAGAAACCGCTTTGACGAACTGCACAAAGACCTCGAATGGGCAGAAATGACAGAGTGTTATCCTAAAGCGTCTGCCGTATATCGAATGATTGAACGGCTGGAAGAAATTATAAGGAAAATATAATCCGTTTATTGACAACAATCATCCATCACCGGCGGACAAGAGCCGTGCCGGTGATGGATGATATTCAGGAAAATACTGATATGAGAACAAAGACATTATACAGACGGGACGGCGAAAGAATCGGCATAGGCCGTTTCCCGAATTTCCACAAATCCGGGAGTATTGTCGGAATGAAAAGACTGTACTACGGAAAGAATGCCCTGCTGGTACGCTGCGGCAGTTGGATTTACAATGTATCGGGTGAACCGCGTATTTACCACAATTTAGCGCATTGAATTATGGACAAGAAATTTTGTGACGAAAATCAAAGAGACAACTATGTCAGACGACTTTGCCGGAACATAGTGAACGACCGCTTCGACTGGCGCAGATACTGCACGCCGCAGACCTATTTCGGTATCGTGATATGCGTTACTCCTCTGTTTTGCTCCTACGGCCAGATAGGATATACGGTAAGTTTTCCATACCGGCACGATATGCCGGAGGTCGAATTTGACTGGGAACTGAACAGTCTGACCCTTGATGAAACGGACTGGCGTGAATATCTTGAAGCACCGGCCGAAGAGGAATGATTAAAGAAAAGAGTGGCTGCCCCGCAAGGCAGCCATCTCTGCATTTACTTTTGATTGTCACCTGTGGAACGCGCTCCGCTGTCCCATCTCTTCCGCCTGATATTCCTCCATGCCGTTCAGCTTTTCGCTCACTTCCTCCAGATTGGCACCCAGTGATTTGTCGTAGTCGTATGGGAAACTGTGCCGCACGGCAAGCCCCGCGTTGCATACACTCCCCACATCGAGCGAGTCGGTATCCCTGTTATAGGCGATATGCAGAATATCGCCTGTTGGCATCTCCAGCACCGGCTCCCGTTGCAGGGTCATCGCCGAGAACCGCTCTGCCGTCATGTCTCTGGCGACCTCCTTCACATCCACGCTGGCACGGCCGATGCCGTAGCGGTCGATATGGTCACGCACCTCCTGTTCCGAGAATTTAAGCATCACCTCATAGGTACCGCCCACACTCCCGTTATATACAACTGCAAAGTCCTTGTCCTCGATGAGAAGGTCATCGTCCCTGTGCTGCAAGGGGGTCTGGTAGGTATATTGCTCATCCATGCCGTTCCCGTCATAATACTCCTTGGCACATGCCAGCAATACCTTATAATCCCCTTTGTCCTTCAGTTCGTCCAGCCGGCTTGTGTCATCTGTTGACTGGAGGTAGGCCACGGACGAGTAGAATGTTCTTTCCTGTGGAGAGACATCTTTCCCCTCTGCCATGCCTTCATCCAGACCCTGAGCAATCCTGTCCACCCTCTGCGTGATCAGGGAGGTTGCCCTTTTCACATCCAGCAGGGTCGTCTTGATGAACTGCGGGGATTCCTTCAACTCGTCAAGCCATGATTTGAGGTATGCGCAACTGTCCTCTTTGATGTGTTTGGTCATTCCATAGCGTTGTGATACCAGTGCGCTGCCGAGTTCGGCCACCAGTTCTTCCCTGGCATACTCTTTTGATCCGAACGAAGTCGGCTTGAGCCGGTCAAGCACACCCTCCGCACCGGTGGAATGGGTCATCTCATGGAACAGGGTGCCGTAAAACGCTTCCCCGTCCTTGAACTGCCCCTTTTCCGGAACCACTATCTCGTTTTTCGACATGGAATAGTACGCCTCGTCCTGATGCCTGGGGTGTATAGGGCATATCCACAGGTTCTCGTTTATCATCCTGTCCACAGGTTCGAAATCGAACCTTTCGCCTGCGTCTATTTCCGGACGGCTGTTTTCCTTTTCCAGTTTTTCCCACAGTTCCGGACGCGCCTCCCGCAGGTTTGTTTGCTGCACATTGAACACACGGAACACCTGCATCTTCGGATAGACATTGTACTCCTGCTTTTCATCATCGGAGAGCCTCTTGTAGTCGTCATACTTGATTTTCTCTTTCGTTTCCTTGTGTATGCAGGTGAATGTGGTAAGCATCACCGGGAAGGATTTCTCGCCGCGCAGTACGGAAACCCTCGGCAGTTCCTGTCCGTCCTTGCCCGGCTTGTTCATGCGCTGTACGCAGTCGAATGTGCAGAAGCGGGGTATCTTGTATCCCTCTTTCTCGCAATGCAGGAGCAGCATGAGGGCGTTCATTCCGTTGTATTCGCGACCGGACAGGTTACGAGGCCACTGCAACACGCCTTCCGTGAACCAGGGCTTGCGCCAGTCCTTGCTGATGCTCTCTATCTTTTCAATCATCATTTCGGCGAACAGGTCGAGAGCCTTCTCCTCGCTGTTCGGTCCGTCCGTCTTCTGTCGTCTGTAACCGGCCATATCCGTCACCTGTTATCGTTGCCGGCATCCGGCACATACTGGCTGAGTTCTTCCACCCGGCAGGAGATGTCCGGCTTGCCATCATACAGCGAGAGGGACATTTCGCCTTTCACATCCACCTTGACGCCCGGCTGCAGCCATTCCTCCTTTTCCTTGCCGAAACAGAAGAAGCGCACCCATTGGTACTCGAAGCCGTCATTGACCTTTTCCGCGCTGAATGCGGAGAATATCTGGTACGGCTTGCCGCTTTTGTCCTTGCGCTCTTCTATGTGCTGGCCGATCTTTCCACGGAATACCATCTGCCCCTTGAAGGAATCCATATTCCCAACATCGGAAAGGCTGACGGAATCCGCCGACAGGTTGAAATAGAGTTTCTCGCCTCTGCGCTTCAGAAAAAGGGTGCCTGCAACCTTGACCCGGGAACCGTACTTGAAGCCGTTGGCTTCATCCTGTCCGCCGTCTTTGCTGACGCTGATTTCCAGACTTCCGCCATTCCCGTCCTTTCCGGGAACAGAAACCTGCAGAGGGAAACTTACGAACTCCTTGCCGTCCTTGCCTGTGCGGACGGAGGCGTCGCGGCAGATTGTGCCGCATATTGTGACATTGCATTTAATCATCGCTTGTATTTTTTATGTGTGACATTTTCCATCGGAAGGCGGAAGCTGCCCTGTTGAAGTTGAACCGGGTAAATCAGCCGCTAATCGGGTGCCCTAATACGGATGTAGATTATCCATGCGGCAAGCAGTACCTGTATCCCGATGATGACAAATGCCACCATGCGGCTGAACAGCATAAAGTACATGACGGTATGCAGCACGCAGGCGGACAATCCGAGTAAATAAACACATAATTGCATCATCACGCTTTTCATATTCTATCTCTTTAGGCTTTCTGTCTGTCCCTGCTGTTGCTCCATTCCCATCTCGAAGTTGCGGGATGCCGTTTCGGAGAGGATGACCGTGTTGAGCAGTCCGGTCACGCGCATCCGCTTGGTCTCTTCGGAGAGGGAGCCGTTGTTCAGCGTGACGGACAGGCGGCTGAGTTCGGCCGAGGACAGTTCCCTTAATATTTGTACACTCCCGTTGTCGGCATGAAGCAACGCCTTGCCGTTTTCGTTGATAGTCAGGGTGCAGCTTTTCATGCCCGGCAACAAGGGCTTGAGGTCGATTTTCCGGTTGTCCATCGCGGCGGACACCTCCGCTATCTGTCGTTCCTCCTCTTTGTTGTCAATCTGTACGGCCAGCAGCATCAGGGAGGTAAAGGCGGTCATGGCCATCTCCACGACAGGGTCGCTGCATCCGGACAGTCCCACTCCGCTGTCCTCGGACGAGAGCAGTTTTTTCATCCATCCTTCGGTGGTGAGCGGTCTGCCGTCCCTGACACTATCCGGACTCTTGTATCTGGCAAGCAGGTCATTGCCGTTATGCAGCACCTGTTGCCGGATACCGCCTTTCTGTGCGATTTCCGCCAGATACGCCGCCGGGTCGATGTCCCGCTGCGTGCCGTCCGCATAGATGTTTCTGACAGAGAAATGCAGATGCTCTCCGCCCGTCCTTCCGAGCTGTTGTCCCGCCTTGACCGTGTCACCGACCTTGACGGATACTTCGCCGAGGTGCATATAGGAGCATTGCACCTTGCTGCCGTCTTTCCGGCTGTATTCCACGGTCACGGACTGCCCGGCACCGCTGCCTTTTACCGAGATGACCTTGCCTCCGTTTTCAGTAGCGAGTACGCTGTCATCATTGCACCGGATATCCATTCCCTTGTGTACTTTCTCTCCGCTGTCGGAGGATCGGCTCTCCACACCGAACGGGGTGGTGACGAAAAGGAAATCCTTCCTTTCGACCGGAAAGGAATAGGCCGCGCTTTCAGATTCTCCCAAAGGATTTTTTTCCAGTCCGAAACACCGTCCCTGTTCCTTCATCTCCTGCATGACCTGCCGGTCATATTCCTGCAGCCCGTTCTGTTCGATGATTTTCTGCAATTTGCCGGCATAATCGCTTCCCGTGGCATACCCGGCCTGTGCGATGCCTTCCGTCCACCCCTTGTAGTCATCCGGCGACAGATTGAAACAGGCGGCATAGCGGCTGTTTTCCTTCAGAAAACGGGAGTGGTGCTCGTAGGAATCGCCCACGGAGTCATAACTGCAGAACTTCTCGTCCGGCCTGTCGTCGGAGTACAGGGCATACCGTCCTCCCTCGGCAATCCATGACGGCGTGGCCTTGATGCCGAAGTGGTTGTTCTCGTTCTGTGCCAGACGGCTCTGGCCGTTGCTGCTCTCCAGTATGCCCTGCGCCAGTGTCACGGAAGCCGGAATACCGTACCGGCGCATCTGTTCCATCGCATATCCGGCATATTTCTCTGCGTATTCTTGGTTCTTGCTCATATCATATATGTATTCATCGTTTCAGTCCGGTGCTTTGTTCTTCCTGCTCCCTCTGTTCCGGCTCCCTGTCGGCCGATGCCGCTGTTTCCACGGCATTGCCCTGTGTCTGTCCTTGCCGCATCACATCGGAAAAGAGCGAGGCGGCGAGGTTCCGCTTGTACCCGTCTTTGTCCTCCGCAAGCCACATCCGCTGCCACTGCTGCTGCGTGACGGCTCTCGCTTCCATCCTGCGCCCGTCGATGGTAGCCGCACACAGGATGCCGTCTTTCTTCGTCTTGAATACGCTGACACGCTGGATGCGGGTCAGGTCGATGTCCTTCACTCCGCAGCTGAACAGGTCAACCTTCAGGTCGGGCTTCGTCTCCGCAAGGGCGTAATACTTGTTGGCCAGCTCCATACGCACTTTGTCGATGTTGTCCATCGCCTGCTTGAGTGTGGAAAAGAAGCGGTTCACATCTTCCTTGTCCGGATAGACGCTGTAACCGCTCTCGTTCTCCGGCTTGATATAGAGTGCCCAACGGTTCTTGTCATCCTGAATCATTTGCACCCGGTCGAAGCCGACCTCGCAGGCCTGCTTCACCGCAGGAGCCACATCCAATGTGGATAGTTCCTGCATCTCCCAGTTCTTCAGCCGGGCAAGGGCAACTTCCTTTCCGGCGAAATAGCTGTCGTCGGGCCTGAAACCCAACGCCCCGTCCGGATTGTAGAACCTGATCTGCTCGAATCCCTCTTTCCGCAGGGCCCGTTCGATGCGTGCCTTGTTCATTCCGGGCACCTCGTTGTCCACCTCCGCTGACGCACCGGCAGGCAGGATCACATCCGCAGACTTCGTGGCCTTGTCCCTGACCACGACAATGGTTTTCCTGTCCTTGTCCGGATGCCGGGCTATCTCGTCCGCAATGGCATGGTGCTTCGGCAGCTGTCCCCTCATGTCGGTCGTCTGCTTCCGGTTGCGGATGGTGGCGTATTCGATTTTCTCGCCGCGCTCCGCCTTGCGGATCACTTCGAGGGCGTTGTTCACATCGCTTTCGAGAGCGGCCATCATGAGCGGGTTCTCACGCAGCTCCCGGTTCCAGTAATCCACTGTCTTCAGGCTCTCTTCCGACAACCTTGCGGGCAGGCCGAGCTCCAGCATCTTGATTCCGGAAGCCACTTCCACGACAAGCCTTTCCTGCTTCAGCGCATCTTCCGAGGGTGCCATGCCGTTCTTCATCACCATGCCTTCACGGGCAAGGCGTTGCTGATGCCCGGTGGCACTGACTATCTGCCGCAGGGTCTCCTGCATATAGTCATGGTAATGGTCGAAATCCCGTTGCCGGGGCATATAGACGGCATCCCTGTCCGTCTCGTAATGGGGCATCCCGCTTCCGTCATAGCGGACAGGCACGAGGTTGTCTTTCATTTTCAGCAGAAAGTCATTGAACCGGATATGCAGTTTGCGGTCATCGGCTTCCGTATGGCCTTTGTCTGCGGCATTTCCGTATTGCTCCAATGCAGCCTCGTAGGATTCCCGGTCAATATCGGGCAGCGTGGTCTGGTCGATATTGAAAAGGGTGCGTATCTCCCGGTTATGCACGCCCTTGTAATGTTTCCTGTCCTGTGCGTCCAGTCCGAGATAGGCCGTGCGGCTGATAATCTCCTCCGGATTGTTCCGGTTGACATACTTGTTCCAGTTGTAGAAAAGGAAAGGCACGCCACGCTCATGTTCCCGGACGGATGCGCCCATTGCCTTGGCTTCGTTGAAAAGGGTGAACAGGTTCGTCCTGCATCCGTTCCTGTCCGAATGGAGGGCCATGAACAGCCCGTTGAAGGGACTGACGGACACACCGCGCGGATAGAACTTCGGATAGCCCTTGCCGGAGGCATTCAGCCAGTATCCGTTTGCACTTGAGGCACCGTTCAAGGCTTCGGAGAGCAGTTCTGTCTGCTTCTTCTCTGCATTTTTCTCTATGGGTGATTTCTCTTTCATATTCGTATGCTGCTTGATGTCGGATTATTGAATGCCTCGTGTCCGCACGACGGTCTCCTGACGGCTGTTGTCGTAGTTCTGCGATGCCAGTGCGTTCAGGCGGTCGCTTTGGGCAAGCACGGCGTTGGCCAGCGTGTTCAGCGGCAACGCCCCGGCTTTGTACGCATCCGCTACTGTCGGACTGAGCTGCACGGTGCAGGGAATATGGTCTATCGTGGCGACCAGCGTGCATCCTTGCAGCACGGGATTGGCAATGCGGGGACTGAGCGGTTCATCGGGATACTGCCTGTACCGTGTTTCTCCGCCACCGGCGGTCAGTCCTCCCGACCGCTTGCGTTCCAGGGCTTCGTGTCCTGCCTTGTTCAGCAGGTTCGCTCCGCCCAGCCCGACAAGGAGCATCTTCAGCAACGGATTTCGGACGAACAGGCCCGCAACGATGCTCGCCATCGGCAGCAGGTTGTCCTTCAGGCGCAGGGATTGTGTCTTTCCCGTAAATGCGCCCAGCAGGATATCCGGAAGCATGGCGATGACATAGCCGAGATTGCCGGTAATGTCATTCAGCCCGTCCAGTCCCATTGACCTCACCAGCCCGTCCCAGCCGTCTTCGTTGGTCTGGACGGCTTGTGCCTGCGGGCTTTCCTGCCCGATGGTGGCAGTCGCATCACCGCCTATATTGTGGTCTTGTGATTCCGTTTCACTTTCTTCCCTCTGTTCACTTTCCTGTAATGTTTGTACTTCTTCGGCCACCTCCTGCCTTTCCATGTCACGCAGGTAGGCTTCCTCCTGACCGGGAGCGATGACCAGCGGCACATCCTTGTACCTCTCGTCCCGCTCACGGTCGCTTCCGCCGAAATCCGGCCACCACTGCGTGTTTCCCACTTCCATCCATTTCGTGAAATCAATCTCGTACACGGGTATTTTCTTATGCAACGCATGGTTGGCTTCGGCAAGGATGCCGTTTTCTTTGGGAGGGATGACGGAGGCCTCCTGCCGGAAAGCGGCGAAGACATCGCTCCCGCTGCCGAACAGACCCTTGCTGATGCACGCTTCCACCGTAGGGCCCTCCGGCTTGTCCTTTTCGAGGTGTCCGGCGACAGCGGAGATGGCGGCGTCCGCTCCGATGAACTTGGCGAATGTCGCCCACGAGCCTGCGCCGCCCAACATGACGGCATCGGCCGATGCCCCCAGTGCCCAGCCCACGCCTTTCTCCACCTTGCTCGGGCGGTAGGCGGCCTCGCCACGGGCTTCTATATCTTCGGCAAGCGGCGAACGGCCCAGCACCTGCGGCAGCCCCAGCAGGCTCGACTCCGCCGCCTTGCGGATGATGTATTCTGCGGAGGACTTGGGCATCCGTTCCTTGACCAGCCTGTCTATCATCAGCTGCTCCATGCGGTAGTCCACATAGGCATAGGCGAGGTCGCACCCCAGTTCCGCCGACAGTTCGTCATAACGCTCCCTGCCGACTTCCTGCACGGCGGCACGACGCCACTGCCCGGCGATATGGGAAAGATCCTGCTGCATCTCATCGGACGAGACGATTCTTTCACGGCACATCGAGATGTAGTTCTCGGTGGTTTTCGAGTTCCACTCTCCCGTGACCTTGAGGGTTTGGTAAGGGTCGCCGAGCGGCTGTCCCGCCGTCGCCATCATGCTGAGTATGCCGCCGAGGGAGGTGGAGTATTCCATCATCTCCTCGCCCTGTCTCTCGTTCAGATACGCCTGTGTCTGTTTCATGACAGGGGCTATGTGGCAGCCGAAATAATTGCCCATGAGGGCTTCCGTCTCTGCAAACTGTCTGCTGTGCCTTATTCCTTCCATTTTGTTGTCATATCATGTTTACCTGTTTCAGTAACTGCTCCTTCGTCTGCTCGATGGCGTTGTGGTACACCTCCATCTGCTTGGGGAAGAACTCTTCGAGCCATGCGTCCTTCCCGATGCGGTCATGGATGAAGTCCACGGCCTGCCTCCGCTCTATCTCCACGGAGGCTTCGCCTTCCTCCCGGTTGTTGAACCATGCTTTCGTCCACCAACGGATGCCGGCACGGTCGGGATAGACGGTGACGATCCTCGGGATGTCGAAGCTCTGGATGTCGATGTCAAGTTCCGCCAGCGGGTCGATGATGCCGCCGGAGGCTACTGCTTCGGCATGAAGTTTTTTTTTAAGTCTCCGCCCATTGTGGAGAGGTACACCCCGTGCTGCAAGGCGAGGTAATTCAGGAAGTCCGCTATCAGCAGGTTCTGCACCTTGCACACCAGAGGCAGAGCCTTATGCCCCAGTCCGAGCGGGTTCGCCATGCTCGGCATGCGCTCATAGAAATACTCCTTCATCGCACCTGTCGTGAAGATGTTGCGCAGCGACTGCTCCGTATGCTCCGGAACCGTGTATCTCCCCAGCCGAAGGTCATCCATGTAGAGCGGCAGGAAACGGAACATCAGCCGCTCAATCTCCTCCCTGTCCTGCTCGTAGGCGGTTTCGGGTGCATCATCATAAAAACCGCCGGAACTGTTTCCGCCCGCTTCCTGCATCGCCTTGATGTTGCCGTACAGCATGGCGAGGAACTCCAGCGGGTCCATTTCCTCGCCCTTGAACCTGACCCCGATGTGCAGCAGGTCGCCGCTCATCGCCACAGTCTGCCCGGCTTTTACTGGCCTACCGAACTGGGCGAATACATTGGACAGGTGTCCGTATGTCACCTCGTACTGCCCGTAGCGGATGGTCTGGCAGATGCCGTGCTCCGGGTCGTTGCACACGCCCGACACGACACCGCTGGCCACGGCGGACAGCATGTAACGCCGCACATTGAAGTCGATTCCGTGGTGGAAGAACTTCTCGCCACTCTCCGGGTGGGTCTGCTCGCCATAGCCGAGCGACATGGCCACATCCCTGCCGTCAGGTTCCGCGAACGGCATACAGTAGCCGCTGTCGGAGTGAAGTATCATTTCTTCTGTATATTTCATTTCTTTGTCTGTATTTATGTCCTATCTTCTCATGCCTCCGCCCTGTGCCTGCCCCTCCTCTGCGGAAAGATCCTGAGCGGAATCTCTGCGGACGGTTTCCGGGGCTTCCGTGCGGACAAGCCCGGCGTTGTTGCCTATGAGCATCATGCCAAGGAACAGGCCCGCTATCTTGCCGAGCCATCCGGTACGCCCGAAGACCAGAAAAGCGGCGGCGACAAGCCCTGCTATGCTCAGTCCAGACACATTGCCGCGACCGAGGTTGCGGAAGAAGCCTCCGAGCATGTCGCCGAGTCCGCCTCCGGTGGCCTGTCCCATGAAGTTCGACACCCCGTTCAGGCTGGAGCCGATGCTTTCCGCCGCACCGCTCACCGCGTCGACCGCTTCTCCGGCCTTGCCTTTCAGTTCCCTGATGCCCTCCGTCGAGCCGGCAAGGGCGTCTGTGGCAGACTCGCCGATGACGGCATCGCCCACGATCCTCGCCACGCTCTTGTCCGTGGTCAGTTTCTCCCATGCCACATAACCTGCCGCGCTTCCTACTGCGGCGGTCTTCATTGCCTGTCCCGCGCCGCGCAAGGTCTGCGAGGGATGCAGGACGGCCTGTCCAGCACTCCTCCCGGTGGCGGCGGCTGCGTGACCGGCACCTTTGGCGGCCTTGCCGCCGTATTTCAACAATGTATTCCAGAATCCCATATCCTTATTTTTTATGGTCTCACATTCCTCCCGTTCTGCCGCCAGCGGCGTTTGGCGTTCTCCACGATGTCACGCTTGTCCGCCACGGGGACCGAGCCGCCGTCAATCTCTATCCAGACATCGCCCATCGTGGTGTACTTCACCGCTATGGTCAGCCGTTGCAGTTTCTTGTTCATCATCTTGAGCTTCGGTCGTATGCCGAACACGACCTCCATCCGTTCCTGCTCCGTCATCTTGTTGTCTGACAGGCAGGCTGTCCGGATGTCGTTCACGATTTCCACGCTGCCGAGTATCAGCTCACGGTATATCTTGTTCCGGCGTGACGACAGGGCGACGGCAAGGGCGTTGGACGGGTGCCTTGAAAGCTGCTGCGTGAAATCACCCATGTTGTCCGCCAGCTGCGCTATCTCATGGTAGAAGCCGTAGGTCTGTGCGGCATAGCATACGATCGAGCGGAACGAGTCCAGATAATCGTTGAACTCCCTCTGCAGGTCGGTGGTGGCCTCTATTTCCTCTTTCGTCCAGATGTGGCCGGTGGTCTGCATCAGCATCACCTTTTCCTGGCTTTTCAGCTCCTTCTGCGCCTTGTCGGTATAGAGCAGGATCATGCTCGCCAGAACGGGGTCGTTCTGCGCCCGGAGTTCCGATGTCACGAAGCACAGCAGAGGAATGAATATCAATGTCATGGTCAGCCTGTTCATGCTCCTCCTTTCTTTAATGTGCGAGGGCGGCAGCACGCCGCCACCGGGTCAGGGCCAGCTGTGCCACTTCTCCGTTGCTGCGGTCGATCATGCCTGCCGTCACATTGTTCCATACATCGCTCAGCGTATAGTACCGTATGCTCAGGTAGAGCAGGTGCAGTTTCCGGCTGAAAGACGACAGTCTGTCGTTCAAAGCCCACAGGGTCTGGCTCCGTTCCGCGCCTGTCAGCATGTTCTCCTTTCCGCCCTTGGCCACGGCATCATTCAACAGCGAGAAAACGGATACCAGTTCCGTCGCCGTCTCGATATAGAGGTTGTTCATGCTCATGCCGGCGATGATGCCCTGCGGGTTGTCCTTGATGGCCTTGCCCAACTTGCCGAGGGTAAGGAATATCCTCACACCGTCATTGTACAGGTGCGTGCAGGCTTTCAGCGACGAGGCATAGCCGCTGGCCGTCTTCAGGTAGCTGTTGTATTCCTTCTCCCACTGGTGTATCCGGTTGAACTCTGCGGCGATGCTGTTCTGCAGTACCGCCGTCTGTGTCTGTCCCTTTATCTGTTTGTCAATCTGACTGTTTATAAGTTCGTTGCCTTCCGCAAGGGCCACCCATTCCAAAGGGTTGGAGGCCGCTATCTGCGCCTGCGCGAGCTGCGGCAGCAGGATGGCGGAAACGGCGGCAAGGCAGATGCTAATGATTCGTGATCTCATATATTCCCTTTTTTCGTTTGTTGTATTCCACCCGTCCCCGGATAAGAGGCACGATGTCGTTTTTCCCTCTCATTCCCGTCAGGTCGAGCCGTGGCGTGTTCCGGTCGGTCGAGAAGATGCGCACCGTTTTCAGTCCGCAGAGCTGCTGCATCAGGCTCTGGTGTTCCTGAAAGTCCACGACACGGTAGAGTTCCATGTAGTCCACCTTGCGGACAAGCACGCCCCGTTCGCAGACAAGCTGCTCGGTGCCGATGCGGAAGCGGATCCTGCACAGGTAGATGAACCGGTAGAGCAGGACAAGCATTAGGCAGAGGAAGACGGCGACACCGACAACCGGGTATGGCACACCCTCCATGCCGCCGTAGATGCCTCCGGCACAACAGACGACAAGGGAGGGCAGATTGTCGATGACGAACTGCATCCTGTGCGGTCTCAACTCAAGACCCTCCGGCTGTGATAGGGACGATGTGGCTCTCATCGGTGGTATCCTGATTTATATTCTACATCTTCCTGTTCTTCCCTTGTTCCCTTGCCCGCTACCGGAACAATGCAGTCCTTTGTTTCCTGCATATATTCGGAGCTGACTTTCTCCAACAAGGCGTCGTTCCAGTCCTTATAGCATGGAAGGATGGGAAATGTCCTGATATTGTCGGGATTGATATTCATCTGACCGGCTATCTGCCTGAAACGTGCGTCAAATTCACGCCCGGCACGGTCGTTGTCGAAACACAGGTAATGGCGGGTGTCGGGTGTGACGGAAAGCATCCCCCTGATCTGGGTGTCAGTCGGAGTGCCGCCGGTGGACACGAACACGCTTTTATTGGACAGTTCCGGATTGCTCCTGAATGTTTCCCTGTGTATCTGATAGAAAGCCATAGCGTCGTATGCGCTTTCAAACCATGCCACGCTTCCGGCTTTTTCCAGCGGCCCTTTCAGATTGGCTATCCACAGTCCTTCACTCGAATTGCTTCCTTCCGCCTTGCCCTTGTAACTGCCGCTTCCGTCCATCCTGGCCCGTCCCCGTTCCTCGAACCCGACAATCCTGTCCGTGTCCTTGGGCAGGCGGAGCGGAAAAGCGAGGTTGGTGTAGCTCTGGCCGTCCGGACGGTGCCGGGTCGCCAGGCAGAAGTCCCGGTGGAAGGCATACTGTGTATACAGGTCGATGCCCCGGTGCTTGAAGAAGAAATAGAATTTCTTCTGCGACGCCCTGTCCTGGGGATTGAACTTGTGGATGTCGTAGTCGTCGATGCTGAAGGGTCTGATGTCCCGTCTGGGCTGGATGATCCGTGTATCCCTGTTCTCGATGGGATGGTTCAGCAGGCGGTTGCACACGAGATTGACCAGCCTGTCGCCCGATATGCCCGACCGGTATTCCGCAAAGAACTGCGGATGTTCCTTGATGAAGGAGATGATGTTGTACAGTTTCTGTTGGGGTGGCTGGAAGCAGCATTGCCCGTTGGCCGTTACGATGAACTTGTCGCCGCGCACGCGCCTGCCGTCCCCGTCCGTCCGCACGTATGACGGATAGCGCAGGCCGTCCCGCCTGTTCAGCCGGTAGCCTGCGTCAATCAGCACGTCCTGTATGGTCAGGCGTTGCAGGAAGTCGTCGTATGTCAGTTCGTTACCGTTCATAAGGCTACCTCCCCATGCGCATGTCACTGATTTCACGGTTCATCTCTGCCTCAAAGTTGCGTATCGCCACATCCCTCGGCGTGTCCACTCCGGGCTTGAAATAGGGTCTGGGAGGACCGCCGAACCGCTCGCCGTAGAACTCCGGCGCATGATGGCAGTGCTTTATCCCGTGTACGACGCCTGTCGTGACGACGGCACCGGCCGTCAGAGCGGCGAATATCTTCACGCCGAGCCCTTTCCGGGCTTCGGGGTGCATCTTCATATCCACCTCGCTGAATATCTTCGAGAAGAGCTTCATGCGGTGGAAGTCATCGACCGCAAGGAATTTGTCATAGTCCTTCTGGCTGATTTCATGGCTGATGACCTGCCCGTCAATGACGGCGGTCATCCGGTACTTGCCCTCGCTCTCTGCCGGATGGACGGCGATTTCGCTCACTTCCACTTCACGCCCGTGCCGTCCTTCCTTGTACCAGCCTCTGTTCCCGTTGAGATAATAGAGGTCTCTTCCGTCAATGACGGCTCCTTCAGATATCTGTCCGGTATGAAGTTCCTGTTGTCCTTCAAAGAGCTGCTGCTCTTGCTGCTGCCGTTGTGTCAGTTCTTCTTCCACTTCCGGATGCAGGCTGATGTCGATGCGCCTGTCGCTGTCAAGGGTTTCCATTGTCACCTTGTCCCGGTAGTCCGCAGCGATGATGTTGTTGATAAGTTCGATGCGCTTCTCCACAGGATGTTCCTCGATAGAATTGGAGGTAAGTACCGCTGTCTCTTCTTCTGTAAGGTCATAGACAAAATCGGCGGAAACCGACTCCGACTGGACGGTCAGCGTCCGTTTTTCCGTATCCACGATAAGGCCGTGCGAAGAAAGGCATTCCTGCCACTTTTCGTTGGAGAAGTACACGGGTGAGCTGACCAGCTCCTTGTAGGGCTTGGCCGGTTCGGTACTCCGTTCTCTGGTGACAAGTGGTGTGATGGCGGTCTGGAGGTTCTGAAGCACATCCGCCGGTTGTGCCGGCGTTTCCCTCCGGTCGCCTTTGTAGTAGAATCCGTAGCCGCCGGACTGGAGTTCCCCCGGCTTCATGCGCCCGTCCCGGCGTTCGGCGACGACCGGGCCGGGATAGAAAAGCTGCCCGCCGACCCTGCGCAGGTGGAAGCCCCACTGCTGGCGGGGTGTCCATCCCAGGAACGGGGGCGGCATACCCATGCGTCCGGTACGCCCGTATTCGCCGATACCGATGCGGTATCCGTGAAGTCCCATGGCGACACGTCCGTTGGCGTTCCTTGCATGAACGAAATCCTTGGGCAGGAAGAAATCTTTCCCGACAATGCTTGTGAACACGTTATAGGCTTTCTTGTTGGCCGTGTTCGTCCCCCAGTCGGTAAGCGCGAGCATCTGCCGCTCGGTGATGGGATAGGCAAGCAGGGGCGAGTCATGCCCCTGCACGACCAGGCTGTAGCCTGCGCCGTCAGGCACGATATGGGCCTGCATACCGTTGCGCATCAGGATGTCGCGCATCTCCGGCTGCAGGTCCATAGCCCGTGGGTTGGTATTTTTTCGTATCGCCATTGTATGATCGGGTGTTAGATGTTATGCTTCTCCGGCTTCGAGGGCTGCCTCCAGTTCCTTGTCCTTGAAATGGACAAAGGCCTCTGCGCTTGAATCGCCGGTCAGAAGGCCGTTCTCCCTGCAATAGCGGAGATACTCCTCCTGCCATTCCGCCGAGTAGTGGTTGACATAATCGAGCCAGCCGTATTCGCCGCTTTCCAGTTTCTCTATGAGGATTTCCTCCGGATAATATTTTCCCTGCTCCATGACTGTTTCCGGTTCAGAGGGTTATTTGCGGAGGGCGGCGGCACGGTTGCGCTCGGCGCTCTTCTTCTGTTCGTTCCACAGCTCCTCGGTATAGTCGTCCTCGGATACATAATTGAGGTTGCCGTCATCGTCCATGACCCAACAGCCGTAGCAGCCGAAGGTGTACTTGTCCCATTCCCGTTTGGACTGCTCCCTCCACCGCTGTCCGTCGCCGTGGCAGGAGCGGATGCCTGTCCGGGTATTGAGGTCGATGCCGACCGTGACAGGCTCGTCATCGATGATGAGCGTCAGCGGCTCACCGCGCTGCAGGCTGTTGACTTCCGTAGTGCCGAGGTGCAGTTCCTCTGCGGCTACCTGCAGGTTGCGCCCGATGATGGGAGTGGGCACGGAAAGCACCTGCTTCGTTTCCGGGTCTATCTGGACGAACGCCTTGCTGCGACGTCCGTCAGGAGTGTCTACATCCACGATGACGGCCTTTCCGTCAAGCAGCTGTTTCTGCTGAGCCTCGCTGTATTTCTCCAGCGGAGAGGTCTTCAGCACCGGATAGAACACCACGTCCGCCTGACCGTCGTTCTTACGGACGAAGGCGATGCGTGTGCGGCTTTCAAAGCTCTCGCCGTTCTCGCCGGTCACACGGACGGGTAGCACGGGCGAATGTCTTCCCTGACAGATGTCCTCCAGGACATACATGGGAAGATCCTCTATCATTTCCTGCGTGAGCCCGAAGCGGGCAAGCGTTCCGAACGGCAGTTCGGTCAAATCAAATCGTGCTTGTTTCATATTCTGAAATCATACTATAAATTATATGCGGCAAAGATAGAGCGATTTTAATATGACTGGCAAATATGGCTTAAAATAATGATTTAGAATATACTATTTTTATGATTAGAATATGATTTTGACGGAAAAATCATATTCTGAATGGTTAAATTATCATATTCAGAAAAGAAAGTCCTCACGGCATTTGCCCGTACCGGATACGGCTTGTTACCTTTGCCGCATGAAAAAAATGATTATGATGATTGCCGCCGGTATCGTCTTGACTGCGGTGCCGCTCTCCGCGCAGTTCAATACGCTCATGGCTGGCACGGAAAACACGGACGGGAACACTTCTTTGGAAACCGGAACCGGCGATACGGAAGGGGCATCCGGCATGACGGCTGATGCTGTCAGGGAAGTGTGGGTGCGGCGGTATCTGAGCGTATGCTACCCGCTCCGGAAGATGAAGGTCAATTCGCCATACGGCTACAGGACGGATCCGTTTACCGGAAAGAGAAGATTCCACAACGGTATCGACCTGCACGCGCGGGGCGACGAAGCCCTGGCCATGATGGAAGGTACGGTACTCAAAGTGGGTCAGGACAGGACATCGGGGAAATATGTGGTGCTGCGGCATGGCGAATTCACCGTCAGCTACTGCCACCTCTCACGGATTCTGGTCAGCAAAGGCGCATCCGTCCGCCCGAGGGATGCGGTCGGCATCACCGGCTCCACAGGGCGCAGCACCGGAGAACACCTGCACATCACCTGCAGGCGCAACGGAAAGTATGTGGATCCGACAGAGATTTTCGGTTACATAAAAACAATGCGGGAGAAATGCGTGGCGGCATTGGCGGAAATGTCACAGGACGTGTGACCTGTGTTTAATTGCGCGGACTATATGTTCGCCCCATACATGGGCCTTTATCAGGAACAGGGGCGGCATCGTGACCGTCTTCCCGTAGAAGATGGCCGCCACCACCTCGCCGCCGCACCGTTCTATTTCACCTTTGAAATCCAGCAGGCTTTGGCCGCTTGTGAACACGTCATCGATGATGATGATTCTTTTTCCCCTGATATTTCCCGTAATGCTGTAGTTCCTTTCCAGAATGCGCTCGCTTCCCTTGCTCTCGTGCAGGCTCTCGCGTGCATCCGCCACATCCACATCGTAAAGTCCGGAGGTCAGTTCCGGCCGGTGGGTCGTGATGTACCAGTGAAGTCGCTTGAAACGCTGCCCGTACTTTATCCAGTTGCTGCACGGCATGAACATGATGTGGCACGAGTCCGTATCCAGCGGCAGGGCCGCCATGCAAGCCTTGAAAAAAGGAATGCCGTGGTTCTCTCCCTCCTTGAAGGCATAGAGGGATCGGCAGAACTCGCGCTGTTCTTCGCTGAGCAGCCTTTTGTACCGCGACGGATAGTAGTGCCCGTAGAACGCCACGCTGATGCCGTGGAAGCGGAAGGGCTTGAGCGGATGCCTGTCCTCGAAAAAATCGGGATGGGCGAAGCAGAACATCCGGCAGGCATCCCTGTTCCCGGCCATCACGGCCAGACGGCAGTAGCGGTCACGTTCTTCCGCCTTGTCCGCAAGCAGGGCGGCGGCAAATGCGGCATTCCCGGCCTTCCGCCGCCAATATCCGGCCAGACAGGACAAGCCTACCGCTATGCCCGCCAGTATCAGGAACAACAGCCTCGGTTCCATTGCAGTTTAGATGGTGAAAATGGCTACTTCACATTCTGTCTTTCCAAAGACTTTCGTTTTTCCAATCGTCAGGAAAACCCATTGCCCTTACATCGATGGACGGATATCGCTCCAGAAGCTCGCAGAACCTTGGAACAAACGAATGGTTCGGATTGACCGTGTTCAGCAGATAGATGATCATGCTCAATACGAAATAGGTCTGCTGTGTTCCGCCGGCCGGCAATACAATAAAAGTGTTGCGCGGAGAACGCGGCATCAGCGGACGGATGCTTAGAGACCTATTCCACAATCGGCTGTGGTGCGCACAGATATTCCTTACATACACGATGCAGTGCAGCCATGATGCGAAAACCTTGTCTGCCAGCCCAAAGTAGGCGGCTATGGAACGCTTGGCCCGTCCAGGCAACAGGTTCCCGTACAAAATGGAGAGTGTGCCGAATGAGGCTATTTCCATTGTAATCCAGCTTGGCGGGAAGTGGTCAGAATATTTCGCCTTGAACGCCGTTATGAACTCTTCATCGCTGCGGCTGTATTCTTCATCGATTTTAGACTGGATTTTTGCATGGCGGACAGGGTTTGAGAAAAGCGAGGCATCTTCAAACCAGTGCGCATGATACTGTGACGAAAGGATATATGCCGTCTGTGTACGGACAGCCACCTCTATCTTTTCAAGCTCGGCTATAATCAGTTTGCGGAGTTCGCTGTCAAACTTGTAGATGTTATAGGCAGCCTCAAATGTGCTGCCCGGTTTGAAAATATGCTGTTGCTTGTCCGCCAGAAGCGGATACCAGTAACCGCTCAAACGGTAATAACTGATGTTCTGGAGCAGGTGGAGGGCTTTGGCTTCATCCCCGAAAACCATGCCCCTCTGTTTGAGCAGACTTATCTGATCCGTAAAGGATATGAGCTGTTTGGGATAAGGTGTCTTGTTCGTTGTCATGGGTATATAAAATAAAAAGCTCACCCTGAGCGCGCTGTTCTTACGGGAAGCGGGGTAAGCATGTTGCTGCAAAGGTAATACATTTCTCCTGTCCCACAAAATTTTCATCAAGTTTTCTTTTCCGTTTTATAATTTCCATCTCTTCCTTATCTCGTGCATCCCATTATATACTGTTTTCATTCTGCAACGAAATCCTGCATCGGGAAAACCGTCATTACATGACACATTTTTCGATTAGCACATCATCCCGAAACCGTTTTCACTGCTTTTCTCTTTTACCCTGCATTCCGTCCATTCAGCCGTGCAGCCTTTCGGGAATTATTTTACTGCAAAATTCCACGGCCGTCACAATCCGGACAATGCCGTCAGGCCACCGGGGGTGATCCGGAAAAATCTTCCTCTCCGCCGTCGAGCGTATTTCTCCGTCCAGCCTTGTACGGTTGTTCCTTGCCGCCCTTCGGGGCAGAAAAATAATCCCGGCGGTCGCAAGCAGGCCGAACAGAGGGAAAAGAAAGACGACAGACAATGTTGAACTCTAAATATCAAATGATTATGACGGAAGAAATAAGACAGGACGGCAAAGTGGTATTGTCAAGCGACGCCGAACACGCAATACCCGTGATTTTCAACAACCTTTGCGGAAAGAACTTCTCAGGGGAAGAATACCGTAATTATATCCGCTATGTAGCCCTCGGCGAAATGGGCTTCAAGCCCGGACGTATCGAACTTTACAGGAATGGGAAACTGCTGAAGCATGGCGACATCCCGAAACTTTGAATACACTCATGTCATCAAATTAAAATATAAACAGTCATACTTATGGATATGGAATCGACCAACATTCATCCGGCGGAAGCATATCTGCGTGACACGAATAATCCGCCATCGCTGTATGTAAAGATATACGGCAATCGCAGACGGCTGTTCATCAACCGGGGCGAAAACGTCATCGGTATTGTCGCACCGGGAAAACGCAAGTTGGGCTATTATTTTTCGGCCTGGCAATCCATAGAGAAAATCTATTATCCGACAGTCGAAGCGGATACGGACAAGGAACTAAAACTTGTATTGAAGTACAAACGCCTTGCAGCCCTTGCCACCCATACCAACAGCTGGCTTCGCAGGATTGCCGCAGCCGACCCGGAGAAGTCACTCTATGAAAACCATCTCACGACAGGGACAAGGATTGACGGGATGTGCATCCGCCTGTCAACGATAGAGAAATATTGCGGCAGTACGGAAATGGCTCTATTCAGAAAGGCAATGAAAGAAGGAAGAAGTTTCTCGACCTGTCGCTTTGATTTTTGCGGCTATGACGGCTCACTCTGGTGCGAGCCGGATAAAGACGGGGGTATGAAAGCCGGCTTCAGCAAGGAATACCGGGGTTGTCTGAACGGCTACTATTACCTGATGATAAACGATGAGTTCATGATTGGTTATGATGTGGACTGAAGCGCATCAAGTCCAGGAAGGAGCCGTGTCGGACGGCATTGTCTGATACGGCTCCTGTTTTCCAGCCGGCCGGCGGCAAATACCTTTATAGTCTTTTATTCCCTTTTCTACCCGGCCTTTCCCGTCCCTGAAATAAGACAAGGTGTCTGTGCCGCAGTCCGCCCTGCATTACAGGTACGGAAGGCTGCGCCGGAGCAACGGCAGCCTGTCTCATGCCGCTTCATGCCGGAGCTTCAACGACAGTTGAAACAACACGGTATTCCGCTTGACGAGGCATCCTGCCGATCGTTGCTCTGGCGCATTGCGCCTTTCATCCGTATCTTTCCATTACGGGCCGATTGCGTCATGGGCAAACGGTGACACATTCCGCTTTGCGCCATCCGTCGTGCCTCCGGCTCTCGCAAGGCGGAAAGAGTCCCCTTTGTGTTTGCCCGGCAGACCGTTGTTTGTCCCGCCCGGCCGTTGTCACTTTTATAGATTCTATCCACACCGTTTCTATTCCGGCAACGCCGTCATCCCTTTCTACTGTCTCGGAGTCTTTCTTTTCTCGTCATCCTTGCCGCCACCGTCTTGGTTTTATCAGATGCAAAACTACGCTGTCGCGCTTGATCCGTCGGCTTGAAGTGGATTTCATGAAAATTCTTCCTTCCTGCGAAGCGTAATTTTCATGAAAACCCGCCGTATGAAGCTGTACCGACAGCTGTGTACTGCATCCATAAATCCCAAGGCGGTTCCGGCAGTAAGGAGCCGAACAGAGGGAAAAGAAAAAAATAATTATTAACAAATTAAATTATTGAATTATGGAAATGACAAACATTCAGTCGGTAGAGAGAAACATCGTATCGGTGGCATTGGCGGACATTCAGCCGAGCAGTTACAACCCACGCAAGAATTTTGATGAAGCAAGTCTTGCCGAACTTGCCGAAAGCATACGGCAGCAGGGCGTGTTGCAACCTATCGGAGTGCGCCCCATAGAGGAAAACCGCTATGAGGTCATCTTCGGCGAGCGCAGATACCGTGCATCGCTCATGGCAGGGTTGGAAACCATTCCGGCAGTCATGCACGAAGTGACGGACGAGGTGGCGGAGGAAATGGCGGTTACGGAGAACCTTCAGCGCAAGGATGTGACGCCCATAGAGGAAGCCAACGCCTATCAGAAACTGATAGAAAGCGGTCGGCACGATGTTCATTCGTTGGCAGTCCATTTCGGCAAGTCGGAGGACTATATCCGCACAAGGCTCAAATTTACAACCTTGATACCCGAAATCGCAGCCCTTTTGGAAGCGGACGAGATAACTATCAGCGTGGCAAGCGAAATATGCCGTTACGGGGAGGACATACAGAGGGAAGTGTACGAAAGACACCTGAAAGACAACGGCTTCAACAGTTGGCGTGGCATGAAAGCCGAAGATGTGGCAAAGCGCATCGAGCAGGACTTCACGACAGACCTTAACCGCTATTTCTTTGACAAGACCCTGTGCCTGTCCTGCCCGCACAATACCAACAACATGATGCTGTTCTGCGAGGGTGCTTGCGGAAAGTGTGCCAATCGGAAATGTCTTGAGGATATGAACACATCGTATCTCGTGGAACAAGCCTTGCAAATGTTGGCCGAACATCCGACCGCCTCACTCGGTCGTAATCCGTATAGCACCAACGAAGCAGCCGTCAGCCGTCTTGCGGAACTCGGATATGAAGTGGAAACCTTGCCATACCGCTATGGGGAATATCCCGAACTGCCCGAAATTCCCATTGCGGAGGATTACGAGACTACAGAAGAATACGAGGAAGCCCAAAGGGACTATGAGCAGGAACAGGAGGATTACAAGGCGGAATGTGAGGATATACTGCGCAGAAGCGAAGAGGGCGAAATATCTCTTTATGTCATTGTAGGGCGCAGTGACCTTTCCATTGGCTATGTGGAGACCGCTGCAATGAATGCCGCAGAGGGCGCATCAACGGCTGACAAGGAGCAGTTGACACCGCTTGAAAAGTTGGAGAAGCAGGACAGGCGCAATAAGGAAATAGCCCTTGAAAAGACGGTAGAGGATACCAAAAAGCGGATTTTGGAGGTGGACACTACGGAAACCAAGTTCGGTGCGGACGAGGACAAGATGATTTATTATTTCCTGCTTTCCTCTCTCCGCAAGGAGCATTATGCAGCCGTAGGCATTGACAGCGAAAATGTGTACTGCCTTTCCGACAAGGACAAAATGAATATCATTGAAAATCTGAATGGCAAAGCGAAAGCCATTATCCGCAGGGATTTTCTGATAGCCAATTTCAAAGACGCGTTCGGCAGTAATGCCGTAGCCACCCTTTTGCTCGGTTTTGCACAGAAGCACATGCCCGACACACTCGCCGAAATCCGTAAGGACTACGATGAAGTGTACGAAAAACGACACCAACGCATAGAGGAAAAGAAAGCCGTCCTTATGGTGCAGGACAAGGCGAAGCAGGAAGCCGGGCAGCAGGAAGAAACGCAACCCGAAAGTCATCAAGCCGAAGATGTAGCGGCCTGACCTTCCATAATTCAGTTCAGAAGCAGGGCGGAGCAATCCGTCCTGCATACTGCCGTGCGCCGGCCATCCCTTTTTTAGCACTCTATCCTTTTCTAACCTCCCGTCAACCTTTTATACCGGTCTGAACTGTCTCTTGTCCCCGTCCTCCATGCCGCCACCGCCACAGGTTTTTGTCGGTGCGAATATAGGCTGCCGTGCCTGTTCCCTCCGTTTTGAAGTGCATTTCCGGCAAATTCTTCCTTGCGGGCAAGAGTAATTCGCCGGAAAAAACATCGGGAATGGCTCCTCCGGCGGCCTTCTCTGCACCGTAAAACCCGAAGCGGCTCCGGCAGTAAGGAGCCGAACAGAGGGAAAAGAAAACAAAACATTAAATATCAAGATTATGGACAACATCAAGGAATCGAAAGAGTACAGGCTCGCAAAAGACTGGGAAATGGCGGTAAACGACTATGGTTTCAATCCGAAACGCTTTGCTGCGGCTATCCCTGACATGCACCCCACACTTCAGCAGGGCCTTTACAGGCTTATCAGGGAGTGCATCAAGGTCATGGCGGACGACAGCCGCCGTTACGATGACCGCAACAGGGCTTCGCATGAGGAGGCGAAGTGCATCATGGAATACCTCAATGAACACGGAAAGCATATACCACTAAAATAAGGAGGACAATATGAAGACAAAGGAAATCCAGTTTGACGGCAAGAAATACATCTGCCGCATCGTAGAATCAATCGACGGGGAAGAATTGCTGATTGGCTCCACCGAACTGCTCGACGTTCTGCAACCGGGCAGCTTCGGGGATGCGAATGAAGGCTTCGTTAACAAGGAGGCGGAAGCCCTCTATGACGAGGTGTTCTACTTCACGGAGCCGGAGAATCTTCTCCTGCCTGACGAGGAACTGATTGAAGTCTTGAAGGAAAGCAATCCGGACTGGTTTAGTTAAATCTGCATAATGAAAGGAGGCTGTCTTTAAAAAGTAAGATTGCCTCCTTCTTGAGACTGTAAACTAAAGTGTGTCAAGTAAAGGAAAAGCGATTAACTTTACAGACACACTTAAATTATGGTAAGCATTCGGTAAACCACGTATTTTCGTCTCCAACTTCCATCATTAACTTTACGTCCAAAAAGCCAAGTTATGATGACACGAGAAGAAGTGGTAGAGATAATGAACTACTGCAAAGAGCACAAAATGACTTATAAGTCAAGACTGGAGGAACTCAATATCCCTGTATGGCGGTTTTATGACAGCAAATCCCGTTATGCCGCCGAGCAATCATCTGGTAAAACGGCTCAAGGTGAGTTTATCGAGCTTCCCCACAGCGGATCTTTTGTTCCGGTTCCTTCATTTGCCGGAACGAGCGGACGTAAACAGAAAAGTATACCGGCCACGCCAAGCGGATTGAAAGAGATAGAAATACGTACCCCGGCCGGTAGTGCCATACGTATCTGCGGTGAACTGAACGACAAGGAACTGTATTCAATCATCCAGGCCTGCAGCCATGTTCAGCCTTAATGACAGTATGCGCTATCTGTTGTATAACCGCCCTACTGATATGCGCAAAAGCTTTCATACTCTCAGCGGTATCATCACCGACGCCATGGGTCAGGACCCCTGCAGCGGCAATGTGTATATCTTCATAAACCGTGCCCGTGACCGCATAAAGCTCCTGCATTGGGAGCCGGGCGGCATGGCGCTGTATTCCAAACTTCTGGAAGCCGGTACCTTAGGCAAGCCTGATTCTGTCAACGACAATGAGGTCTGTGCAAATATAGAATGGCGGGAACTTGTCATGATAGTGGAGGGTATCATGGAAGCCCGCGACTCCCGTCGCACGAGACTTGAAAACCTGCAGAAACTTCGAAAATAGTGCCGTTTTCTTACTCTGTTTGCTTTTGTATGTCATTGGATTTTAGTATATTTACATTGTGAAACAATGAGATACAGATGCTTACGGAAGAACAGGAAAAAGCCTTATTGGAAGAGATTGATAAGCTCCGCCAGGATAAAGCGGCGCTTATCAGCAGGGTTGCTTCGCTGGAGCAGTCGCTGTACTGGCTCCGGAAAAAAGTCTTCGGACGGATGAGCGAAAAAAATCTTCCGCTTGATCCCAACCAGTTGTTTCTGTTCTCAAAAGAAGAAATGTCCTCCATGGAAATATCCCGGATGGAGGATGAAGTCCGCAAAAGCGATGAAGAAATCACCAGAACCATAAAAGTCAAGGAGAAGCCGTCCCGCAAGCCCTTGGATACATCTTCTCTTCCGGTAGAAGTTGTTGATCTTTACCCCGAAGAAACAACTGACGGGGAAGGCAGGCTTAAGGATGATTTCATTGAAATCGGAAAGGAAGAGAGTTCACGCCTGGAGCGTGTTCCGGCAAAAGTATATATCCTGAAGACCGTCCGTCACAAAGTGATAAGAAAATCCGATATGGAGAAATATCCCGAGGAAAGGCAGATTCTGATTCATCCTCTTCCTCTTGTCCCGGTCAGCAAATGTATGGCAGGCGCCTCGGTCCTGACGGACATTATCATCGGCAAGTTCATGTATCATCTCCCGTTCTACCGTCTGATACAGCAGTATCGCGAATCAGGAATCATCATAAGCGAATCTACCATGTGCGGATGGTATGAAATGGCGGTGGAGAAACTCAGGCTTCTGTACAACCTGCTCAAACAGAAGATACTCTCCAGTGAGTATATACAAGTGGACGAGAGTGTCATTCCTGTGCTGGACAATGAGAAACATAAGGCGAAAAAGGGGTATGAGTGGTGCGTACGCGACGGCATCACGGGGGACGTCATGTTCCATTATGACCGTGGCAGCCGTTCGGGCATGGTAGCCCGTGAACTGCTGGGATGCTGCCGTGGCATTGTGCAATGTGACGGCTATGCAGCTTACGAACAGTTTGAGCGGATGAAAGGAATCACTCTGGTCGGCTGTTGGGCACATGCCAGAAGGAAGTACGTGGATGCCCTGGAAGAGAACAGGACGCTGGCCACACAGGCAATACACTACATCGGCAAGTTGTACAAGATAGAATCTGAAGCCAATGAAGCCGGACTCACAGCTGAAGAGCGTAAGGAAAAACGTATCAGTGAGTCCTATCCGCTGATACTTGAATTTGAAAAGTGGCTGCAGGATGCTTATCTTAGAGTACTTCCTAAAAGCCGTATGGGTAAAGCCATCGAATATATGTACACGCTCCTTCCAAGACTTTCCAGATACGTAAACGACGGAAGAATAGAAATTGATGACAACCGCATAGAAAATGCCATAAGACCTTTGGCTTTGGGAAGAAAGAACTATCTGTTCTGCGGCAACGACGCATCCGCATACAGGGCTGCCATCGTGTACTCACTGATTGCCACCTGCAAATCAGCAGAAGTAGACCCTAGAATCTGGATGGAAGATGTCCTGAGCAAAATTCCATATTATGAGAGGGATGAGAAGAATATGGAAGAACTTCTACCACGTAATTGGGCAAAATCCAATCAAACTTGTTCCGAATAGATACTATTAGTTCCGAATCGACTACGAATAGCACCGATTCGGAACTAATTCACAAAATTTGCAACGTGGTTTAGGTCAGTTTACAAGGAACTACACGCAGACCGTGAAACGGGCTGCTGACAACAAACGGCGGTATGCTCCCGGAGAGGGCAGCATACCGCCTGTTTTGTTGTCCGGGGTTTCCAAAGGGGTGCCCCCTTTGGCACACGACTTTGCTTGCAAAGTGTAGTGTGTTATACCTGCTGGCGTGGCTGACGGGGGAAACGGGGTGCGGTGCTTCTTGCGCCCCGTTTGCTCCGGCAGGAAAACAGGCTGAATTTTTGCGAATGGGAATGAGCAAAAAATCGGCCTGTTTTCAGAGAACGGCGGCAGGTATATGAAAGCCCCCGTCCCTCGTCCTACGCTCCGACTTGTGGACAAAGTGTCCCGAAGTTGTGGCCACACTCCCGGAAAAGTAGCAGGACAGCGGGCAACCGTCAAGGCTGAAATGAACGGGGTTACACCCGGCCTTGACCGCCGCCCGCCGCCCCGCTGGATGGGTGGACAAGGCGGCCAATCCCTCAAAGTGCTTGTCCGCGCTCTTTCTGATTTTGAGGTATTCAGTTTTTCAAAATTGAATAATCAAAATAAATTTTTTCGATTGAAAAAATTTTATTTGTTATCATCTTCAATGCCATATTTTTTCTTTTGCCGAATCACATAATTACTGATTTTTTCATCATATAGTGGATACTGGTAATCCAACTGGCATGCCACTTCTGACGAAACCTCCCGGAACAATGCCATACATTGTTCAAAGGATTCCCACATATGGGGATAGGAATCCATATTATAAGTGGACATAAGTCGTTCCCACAATTCCTCTGGGACATATTGCTTCATAAATTTATAGTTTTTTCCCAAACTGAAATGAAATCCCTGTTTGATACCAATCAGCCAGGAAATCATGCGAAGCAATTCTTTTCGTACTATATCATTCATATGGTCAATAGCAAAAAGAATTTCTTTGCGGCATAAGCCCTTTACTACATATGTTGTAGTATTCCAAAATTCATTACAGCAATCGTCAAACATTCTTTGAGTAGGCTTCTGCAAGTGGTAGTCTATATCCGTTGGTATTGGCGGCTTTACGATACGGTTGTCTTTATCCAACAGTAACTTTACCAGTTTATCCCATGTAAAATACTCGTCTATCAGTTCCAGCGGCAGCAAAGTTAAATCTATCTTAACATCATCAGTAAACAGCATTAAATATGAAAATCCCTTTTCTACAGCTGGAAATAATTCCATATCTTCCGGCTTTTGCAGAATCAACCTTTCACCAAATATATCTAGCCATTTATCATCACTTGTGAAGCTGTCCATATCCGTAACAAAAAAAGTAATATCAAAATCCTGAAAATCATCAGGCGGAATATTTGTATTTGTTCTAGATCCTTCCAAAGTAACCATGCGAATGCATTTGTCTGTTTTTGCAAAATTCAAAACAATATCATAAACTTCCTTTTCTGATCTCATTTTTATCTCCTCCAATTATTGAAATAGGTGTGAAGCCATTTTAGGGCTTTCCCGCCTTGATTACCCTTTAGCAAAGACGGGCGGGGCTGTCAACGGCGGCGCATGAAATGCGCCGTTCATCTTGACCGTTGACTGGCTCGGCTGGCTTTGCTATTTTTATCGAATTGCATATTGGTAAATTGCATTGATATGTACTTGGGTTGTATTCACGATTGGCACATTAACATCTTCGGGCTTTATGGCAAGTGGCAGCTCCGTACAGGCGAGAATGAGTGCATCTACATTTTCTTTTTCAATGTATTTATTTGCCAGTGCAATCATTTTCTCTTTATCACTAGGAATTACTATGCCATTCTCTAAATTGGGGTATATCAGTTTTCCTAATAGAGATATTATTTTTTCGCTATCGCCTTTACAAGTAACATCATCGGGCGGCGAAGTTCATCTTCCATACCCGGAATATCCATCATCTCTTTAGGCGGTTCTGCTTCCTCTACAACTTTAAGCTCAAACCCATTGTTCAGCAATCCCATTATAATCTGTGTAAGTGTGTGATGTTGTTTTACTACATCACATCCTAAAAAATGTGTATTTCGTTCTCCTGTTATAAAGTAATTATCAATCGCCCAATATTGCGGTTTCCCATCATCTGTATAAATCCAATCCTGCCCAACTCCTGCGGTAAAAACAGGGTGTTCGATATTAAAAAGAAAAATTCCACCTGGTTTTAATGTCCTATACACTTTTTGAAATATTTCCACTATGTCCTCTATATAGTGCAGAGCTAAATTAGATATAACACAATCCCATTCATTTTCTGGATAGTCATATTCCTCTAATCCGCTAATACGATATTCAATTTGATTTCCTGAATTGCGCTTTTGGGCTTCCTCAATCATTTTCTTACTTAAATCGATCCCTAATATTTTTGTAGCTCCTTGTTCTTCTGCGAACTTGCAGTGCCAGCCATATCCGCACCCCAAGTCAAGAACAGATTTTCCTTCTAACGAAGGAAACAAAGGTTTTAATTGATGCCATTCACCAGCAGCTTTTAACCCCTCTTTATCAATGACAATAACATTCCCTTGTGTTTCTTCAAGAATTGCTGATCGCAAACTCGTTTTCCCTGACCCTGGTTGCCCACCAAGTAAAAAAGCGGTTGGCGATTCAACCGCTTTTTTTCCTTGAACCAATTCTTCTAAATTATCATTTAAGCGATTTTCAAATTGTTTGTCAGTAAAATTGACTATATTTGCCATATTAAGCCACTTTCTCTTTATTCAAAACTTGTTTTGAATAGCGATTCATTGACCGCCAATACTCATGAACGGCTTGTAATTCTTCTAAAGAATAATCAAAAAGATTTACACGTTTTGCAAGCTTTAATTGGTTTAATAAATTGACTTCCAATAATTGAGAGTCATTTTTATTTAATTCATGATTCAAAACATAGTTTAATACTCGATTATAAACGCTTGCCGATAATTCGTTAATGATCTCTATTTCAAATGTTTTTTCATAAGTAACTGCCATTTCATTTTCACTCCTTTTAAAGTTTGTCAGGTAAATATTTCCGAATATATTCTTCTAAGGCTTTATCCATAACTTCTTTTACGTTTCCGCCATTCTTTGCTGTTTCGATTTTTATAATATGGTGCAAGTCAGCACGAACACGAACCGTCTTATCCCCCATAATATCTTTTTTTGCACTGATTGGTGTATCATTTCGTTTTGCTTTTTGTGCGCCTAAATTTCCCACAACCACTCACTTCTTTCTATTTCTTCTTACTCTTATTTTATCATCAACAATCACAAATCACAAGTGATTTGTGATTAATCACTTGTGATTTGTGATTCTATTCTTTTTCGTTTTCTAATTGAATGATTCGCTCAAGCATTTCAAAAAATACGTTCTCATACATAGATAAAATCAATATATCCCTTTTCTCCGATTTTTACAACGGCATTGTAGGACTTTCTATCTTTCGTTTTGATTCCTTTTACCAGGGTTTCTTTTCCCTCTAGTAATTCTTTTACATTTGTTTTGGTGAGTTTTTTCTTTCTAAAATGTTCAGCTAAAGTGAAGGTACATTCAGGATAATTTGAACAACCATAAAACGATTTTTTTAATACAATATTGTTGCCACACTTAGGACATTTTCCTACAAGGGGTCCCGAGCGCTTAGTGGGAATTTGTACCCCTTATCGATACAAATTCCCCGTAGGCGCTAGGGACCTCTTTAGCTCCTTGGAAGCTGTCAGTAGTATACCTAATAATTTATCTACATTCCCTTTAGTAACGTGTAACTTTCCAAATTTACAAAAGCGACTCATAGAATTATTTCCTCCCGTTAAATAATAGATAACTATTAAAAATAGACAATACTTGCTCATAAGTAACGGTACTTAAATTGTTTACTTTGGCGTGTTTCATTGCTTGATGAAACTGATTTTTAGTAAACAGTTGACGATATTCTCGATTGACCCATTTTGAAACAAAGTACGTATATAGCTTCCAATATTTATCTGGAACATCTGTGGTATGGCGGGTAAGTTTTATTAAGACACTGTTTACTTTTGGTTTAGGATGAAAGCATTCCGCTGGCAGCTTAAGCAATTGCTGAATCGAGACTTGAGTGTGCAAGAGCAACCCTAGTGTTCGGTGAATATCCAAGGTACCCTTGTAGAATCCTTCTTCAACAATCAGATAGATGTCAGACGCATGGCTTTCAAAAACCACTTTTTTAATAATTTGTGTGCTTAAATTGTAAGGAATACTCCCAACAATTTTATACCTCTGTTTGTTAGGGAATTGAAACTGTAGAATATCTTGGTGAATTAAAGTGACACGAGTATTCAGTTTTAATTTTTCTGACGATAAGTTGAATAGATGACTGTCTAATTCAATAGACGTTACCTGTTTACTTATTTTAGCCAGTTTCGTCGTTAAATGCCCTTTACCTGTTCCAATTTCGTAAACGGTATCGGTTTCTTTTAAATTCAATTGTTTTATTATTTGGTTGAGTACTTTTTCACTCGTTAAAAAGTTTTGAGAATATTTTATATTTTTGTTCATGTAATCACTCCTTCTTAATTACAAATTTTTAGCATCTAATTTAACTTCAATAGACTAATAACAATGTTTGGTCTTGCTTCACTTTGTGCTTGTCGGAAGCCTAAATAGTAACTGCGTTTTGCTTCGTGTCCGTCTGGCAACCGCTCAAATTGTTCATCAAGTTCTGATACACCTTCTTCGTTATAGCGTGGATCAAATTCTTCTAAAAAGTCTGCTTCCTCTACAACTTTAAGCTCAAACCCATTGTTCAGCAATCCCATTATAATCTGTGTAAGTGTGTGATGTTGTTTTACTACATCACATCCTAAAAAATGTGTATTTCGTTCTCCTGTTATAAAGTAATTATCAATCGCCCAATATTGCGGTTTCCCATCATCTGTATAAATCCAATCCTGCCCAACTCCTGCGGTAAAAACAGGGTGTTCGATATTAAAAAGAAAAATTCCACCTGGTTTTAATGTCCTATACACTTTTTGAAATATTTCCACTATGTCCTCTATATAGTGCAGAGCTAAATTAGATATAACACAATCCCATTCATTTTCTGGATAGTCATATTCCTCTAATCCGCTAATACGATATTCAATTTGATTTCCTGAATTGCGCTTTTGGGCTTCCTCAATCATTTTCTTACTTAAATCGATCCCTAATATTTTTGTAGCTCCTTGTTCTTCTGCGAACTTGCAGTGCCAGCCATATCCGCACCCCAAGTCAAGAACAGATTTTCCTTCTAACGAAGGAAACAAAGGTTTTAATTGATGCCATTCACCAGCAGCTTTTAACCCCTCTTTATCAATGACAATAACATTCCCTTGTGTTTCTTCAAGAATTGCTGATCGCAAACTCGTTTTCCCTGACCCTGGTTGCCCACCAAGTAAAAAAGCGGTTGGCGATTCAACCGCTTTTTTTCCTTGAACCAATTCTTCTAAATTATCATTTAAGCGATTTTCAAATTGTTTGTCAGTAAAATTGACTATATTTGCCATATTAAGCCACTTTCTCTTTATTCAAAACTTGTTTTGAATAGCGATTCCTAACTTGATTAAAATTCGAATTATCTTCTATCAATAATGCTGTTGTTCGAGAATTTCCAATATCAATCACCATATCAACATTTCGAACTTCAACATCCTGATCTTTGTATAGTTTTATATTCGGGAATAATTTGTTTTGCGCCAAATAATTAATTAGAAAAATATAGGAAGCAATATAAGACATCTTGTAAATATTCGCCCCTTTAATTTGAGACACATTTCCTACTGTTGGATAAACTAGCTTGAAGATATAATCGTTAACATAACTCCATTTTTCATTTGGCGAGCAAAAGTCCATTAAAAAGAATTCATTATCACAAAGAGCAAAATTCATCTCAGAACAATATTGATCTGGGAAAACCGGATACTCATTGTATCCGGTTGATTCATAACCTGCTCTTGTGTCAAATGCAAGGATTACATAATAGTCAATATTGCCTTTATCATTTTTTTGAGGAATCAGTTTCATGCGAGCCCAATTCATCGGACTAAACTTAAATCGCTTTTCTGTTCGTTTAAAAAAATATGGTACAGGTAACCATTTGTTCTCAAAATGTACCAGTGCATTATGTCTATCAGAAAATGTCAATTTATATAGTTCGCCTCTGACGCCCTCATACATTTCATCATCGATGCGTAATGGTGTAATTCCATCATTTTTAAGTTCAATAGGATCATATTCGATAGTTGGATCATTTAAATAGCCACCATCAAACAATTCATGTTTATCATAATATAGCATGGTATCATCAGTGATAACTTCATGCACCAAATCCAAACGCCACTGGCCATTACTAGTGTCATACCACTCGTGAAACCACATTTTAAATTTATCTTGAAGATTCAGCCTTAATTTAAAAGTAAACATCTGAATCCCTGAATTTGCTATCAATGAATATTGCATAGACACACTGTTTTAATTTGTACTCACTCTTGCATAGAGTGAATCCGTTTTCTTATATACTTGATTAAAAAGGTATTAGATGTAATGTTTGACATTTTCCTTCAAACATTTTACTTCTTTGATAAAACTTTTGCAAGAAAAAGCGTAATATCTGCAAGGAAAGTTTTATCTTTGCAGTTGAATTATGCACTCTATGCAAGAGTAAATCCGTTTTGCAAAACAATCTATTCAGCATAAAATCTGCATGTAACTATATGTAATTCTGCTCTTTTGATTATAGTAACCCATTGTAGGTTACAGGTGTTCTTTACTTAAGAGCCTCAAGATTTTACTATTTGCATTATCTATAACATCAGTCTGTATAGAAGCAAGGTATATTCTGGTAGTCTCCTCCTTGTCATGTCCCATACCAAGACTGATTGCTTTGATAGGTATATTATTAGCTTGTGCTATACTTGCCCAAGAATGGCGGGCAACGTACATAGTAAGAGGTACAGAAAGGGCTATTTTTTCTGCTATTACTTTCAGTCGCCTGTTAATCAATAGCATTTTGTTTAGATATTGTTTTCTTTCTGTACCGTCATTCCTTTCAATAATAGGGAATAAGAAAGTCTTGCTTTGGGAGGCATATTTATTGGCAATTTCTTCCATTTCTTTCTCCCATTTAATTGTCATTTGTTGCCCTGTCTTTTTTCTATTATATGAGATATAGCCTCCAGACAAATTTGTCTTCTGTAAATAAGCTATATCAATAAACGACATACCCCGCATATAAAAGGAGAATAAAAATATGTCTCTGGCGAAATCGAGTTTAGGCGTATTGCTTAAATTCAGGTTCTTAATCCTTCGAATTTCGTCAAGTCCTATTGCTCGTTTGGAAGTTTTATCAACGCCTGTGTACACATGTCTGAAGGGATTCATTTGTTTGGATAATCCATCTTCAACTGCTCGATTATAGACACTACGTAATATTCTCATATAAAAGGATGTTGTATTCCTGCACAAATTGGAGTTCTTCATAAAACTTTCATATTGACAAATCAACTTATCGTCAATCATGTCAAAATATAAGTCCTCATGATTTCTAAACTTCATGAAACTAAATAGCATTTGTTTGTATGTTTCACTAGTTCGTTCTCTTCCTGCATCCTTCAAGTAATTTATTCGAACCCTAATATAGTCAAAGACCGACGTTCTATTCTCTAATGAATTACGATAAGATATAACTATGTCATCAACTGAAAAAGGTTTGCTGCTATTCTGTAGACTTTCAATTATTTTATTTATACGCTTTTTCTCCCACACAATGTTATCGTGAATAGTTTTGATGATATTCAACCGTTCAGAAGAGATTTTGGACTGATTCACGATATCATTTGATTGCCTATCCCATTCCCATTCATATATACGATAAGGGGTTGAAATCTGTCTTACCTTCCTATTATAAATAACTTGAAAATATAAAGTGCCCTCTCTTTTAATGAGAGAGGACACTCTAAATCTAATTTTTACTGAAATCATATACTACATATTTGTTAGAACTAATTGCATTATTTCGCCCCTCGCTTGTTCAGCACATCCTTTATCATCTTTTTCACATCCTGTCCCACCTGAACAAAGTTCTTGTAAAGGATGCGTTCCCGTTCCTCCCTCGACGGGAAGGTGTAGAACTTCGGCAGTGGCACATACTCCGCTTCCTCTTTCTTGATTTCCTTCATGTCGAAGTCCGTCTTACAGAAGAATTTCGTAGTCTTGAACTCTTCCGATTCCTGGATATTCATCGATCCGCCTGCACCGGTCTTGGTCTTCACGAAGTCCCTCGCCGTCTGTCCGCATATCCAGCCGGTGGACATGTCAGAGATTTTTGAGGCGGGTACAAGGCTGTCCATGTTTTCGTTCAGGTTGATGCTGGTCTTGTCCCGGTCGATGGTCACGCCTTTCTTTATCTGCACCACCTTGCCGAAGATGTCGTTGCTAAGCCATTCCAGGGTCTCTTTGCTCCGGGCGGCACCGCTCACCACATTGCCTACAGTCGTGATGATTTTCTCCATGCCTACCTTGCCGTAGTCGGCTTCCAGCTGCGGCAGTTCCTGAAAGCCCAAGGTTACGCTCACCTTGTTACTTCGGGCCGTGCCGATAAGTCGGTCTATCTTGTGGAAGTACAAGGTCGGCAACTCGTCCACAATGATGCTCACGGGGATGTTCTTGCCCTGTCCGGTATTTACACGGGTCACAAGACGGTTCAGGATAAGGGCGTTCAGCGCACCGATGATACTCTCCATCTCTGGGTCGTTGGCGATGAGCAGGTAGCTCGGATGCTTCGGGTCGCTTACCTTCAGGTCGAAGTCGTCCCCGTCCTTGTGGAATATCCAATAGGATTCTTTGGTTGCCAGACGGGAGGTATAGACACGCAGCGTGCCTATCATACCCTCCAACTGTTCCATCGCCTTGTTCTTGAAGGCGGTCTGGAACGGGCCGAGCAGCGGAGCCACCTCGTTGTCGGTTTCCAGTACCTCGAAGATGGTCTGGTAGCTCTCGTTCAGGAACGAGAGGATATGCGGCATGTCGCTGTATTTGCCCAACCAGTAGGCGGGTTGCACAATGTTTCCGTCCTTACGGTCACGGACGATGCCCGTAGGCTTCCAGAACTTCGTCTCCGGATCCTGCCGCTTCTCGGCATACAACCTGTTCCCGTCCTTGTCGTAGGGTTCTTTTTCGTAGTTCACGAAAAAGTAGATACAGGCGGCAAGGAAGTTCACCGCCGAGGTCTGGAAGAACTGGTCGCTGCCTCCGCCGCCCTCTTTCTTGCCTTTTTGAAGGGATTCCAACAGGGTTTCTGCCGTCTCGCTGGCTGCCGCAAGGTTGTTGATATACTTTGCTTGAATGGGGTTTACCCTCCGGCTGTATTCCACATCCACGAAGTTGATGATGTTGAACTTGCATCCCTTGGGCACCTTGCCGAGTTTCAAGTTCTTCTTATAGTGGTAGTAGAGCTTGGTCGCCAATATCGGGAACTTGTAGTCGTATGCGACCATCACGAAGCCCTTGGCGGAGTGCTGACGGATAAATGGCTCGATAATGGAGAATGTCTTACCCGATCCCGGTGTCCCGACAACCCAAGTTCCCCTGAAGGGGTTGCTGATGTTCACCCAGCCCTTGCGGAATTTACCCTTGTAGTAGTACCGCATCGGGATGTTCACGCTGTACTGGTTCTCCACCAATTCCTCGCATTGCTCAAAACTTTCGTTCTCAAAATTGAACCGGTCCTTCATCAGTCCGTCCTTGATGAACTTCGAGATGTTGTCCAAGGCTACATGCACGAGGATCACGCCCACGAGCGAAGCGGCCATGTACAGGATGATGTTCACGGGCAGCGTGTACAGCTGCATCTCCATCGGCTTGTTGAACAGCCACACGGAGAGGACAAGCAGTGCGAGACCCGCTGTCAGAGGCAGGACGACCTGCCGCTTGGCGTTGAACTCCAGATGCTTCTTGTTCCTCGTGCCGATGCAGGTGATGCAGATCAGCAGGACGGTGGCCAGCTTGCTGTACACAAGGTTCCCGTCGCTGTATATCGACCACCGCTTGATGCGTCCGTGTATGTCGGCGAGGATGCCGCCCCAGTCCCCGAAAAAGGCGGGGTCGAAGGCATACTCGAAGAACTCCAGCAGCACCGACACATAGACCACAGCCCGGAATATCTGGTAAAATCCCTGTAACTCCTTGCTTTCTTCCATGATTTTCCCTGTTTTCAGTCCGTCTTCCTGCGATACCAGCGGTTGTCCACACGGATAGCATCCATGCCGAAGCATACGCCGTTTTCGTCCATCTTTGCCTGTATCTTCTCTACCGTAGCCGGGCCGACACCCCATATCTCCAACAGATACTGCTCGTCAAGGCGCAGCAGGTCCCCGATATATTGTATTCCGTGGGCGGCGAGGTGGTTCTGTGCGGACGGCGTGATTCCCATGCTGAATATCGGCTGTGAAAGGTAAGGCACCTCTTCCGCCGGGATATTGCTCATTGCGATTTCCAGCCCCTCCTTGATTCTCTTGAGGAGGTCGATAGACTGCTCGGCCTCGCAGATAGCCTGTTCGTCGTGTGCGATGGAGTCACGCAGGCGGGCAGCCTTCTCCACAAGTTCGGTGTTGCTCCGCTTCAGTTCGTTGTTGGTTCTCATTAGGGACTGGTTGTCCCGGTCAAGCTCGTCCCGCCTGTACTCCAGGGAGTCAACCGTATCCTGCAGTAGCCCCACCCGGTATTGCATGGCGGAACACTTTTCATTGTCGGAGGCTATTTTTCCCGACAGGGTTTCCAATCTCCTGACCTGAAGCTCAAGGCTGTCGTGGATAGAAAGGAGTGTGTCCGCAAGTTCGTTCATCCGCTGGCGGCGGGATTTTCCCCGTGCACATCGGTAAAGGATGACAAGTGACGTTATCATCAGCACCAGTCCGATAAGCATAGTGATGTCCAATGTTTCCATATAGCTGTATTTTTATTTGTTTAATGTGATAATGGGACGCACCCTGTGCGCCTGTATCTTCGGAGTTTCCTGCATGGCTCCGCTGCCTGTCGAGTAGAGCCACGCCTTGGCGGTCTGCTGTCCCTCGACTTCCGTCGAAGTCCAGTACCAGCAGTCGCCGTTGTTGTCGGCAGGCAGAGTGTCCCCGCCGCATAGTTCAAGGACGGGATTGACCGTTTCCCGTGCCGCATATAGCAGCCGCATCTGCGCTACGGATGGAATGTATGCGCTCTGTCCGTAGCACCACAGGTCGAAGACCGCTGCCGCCATAGGCGAGGCTGTTTCCTGCGTGTCGTACAGGGCGAAGGTATTCTCATTGCCGTCAAAAGCCTCCGTGTCGGCGGAAGTCCCTTGCTCTACACCAAGGCTGTCTGCAAACGCTTGGGGAGCGATGTCCCACAGATAGACGGCATAGCCGTTCCCCTCCGTACCATCGTGCTGTCCGGTGTCGAACACCACGGCTACGGCCTGCTTGCCGGATGCCTTGTACTGGGCGTAGGACAATGCCGTGCCGTCATCGCAGAGGACATGTCCGGGGCGTACCGTCATGTCCGGGGTCTCGATATGTGCATCGCAGGCGGCCAGTGTCAACGCCGCTGCCGCCGCAATGATTGTATGCATCTTATTCATTGTCATCTGTTCATTTTTATATTTTCCCTTATTTTATCTGTCATCTTATCGGCAGCTTCACGCCGAGACCGACACCTGCCCGCAGCAGGTCGGCTCCCTTTATCATCACGTCGCCCTTCACCTGCCAGAAGAACACCCAGCCCGACCGCAGCACATAATTGTGTTCGTAGCCAAGGTGGATGCCTGCGAGGAACTTCTTCGTGTCGCTGCCGCCCGATGCGCCGATGCGCAGGTTGCCGAAGTGGTTGCGACCCCGTACCACGCAGGGCTTGTAGGCCACGCCGAAGCCGTAGGTGCGGTAGTTCCGCCAAAAGGATTCCGGGCAGACATGCCCGCATGTCCCGCACTCCTTCCATTGCAGGTATCCGTTGGCAAAGAACTCCCAGACGTTGTGGTAGTTCGTCTCATGCTCGTAGGCAAGGGTCACGTCCATGCCGTTCCGGTACAGCAGTCCGGCCCCGAGCGAGAGCCGCCCGGTGTTGCGCTGCGCCTGTGCGCTCACGGACAAGGCGAACACGGCTACCGTCAGGGCAAGCAGCCTGTTTCTTGTCCTTCCCTTATTTCTCAATGCTACACTCATCATTTCCAATTCTTCATTCTTCATTCTTAATTCTTTATTTTTCATTGACATCACTCTTCCTCCAATAGTGAATGGTCAAACGAATCGGCGGCAAGCACGTCCTCATAGTCGATGTTCAAGCTGATGTTGCGCCCGCTGATCTGCTTCTCGGTCATTTCGATGGTCAGCACCTTGTCATTGGGAAAGGTCATCTTCCGCACGACAATCACGTTGCGGTAGCCCCGCTTGAACGACGTGCCTTGTTCCAGCACCAATGCCGGTTGCAGTTCGATGACCTGCGAGTTGGTCGCTTTGGACACCTTCTTGTCGGAGAGCTTCACCCGTATCTCGTCGATGTCGAATCGGATATGTGTCTTGTTTTCTATCGAGAAATCGATGAAGAAATATTCGCCCGCAGCGTAGATGTTGTTCAGCCGCATGGTCATGCGGTGCGCCTTGCTCGCCACGTTCCGTATCTTCGCCGGGGAGTTCCAGATGCGTCTGGCCAGTCCGGTCATCTCCGCCGTGGACATGGTGACGGCAGGGTTGTTGTAGGCTTCCCGCTCCGCAGGCAGTATCTCCTTGTCCGTCACCGCCTCCTTCATCCTTGTGGTGTAGAGCAGCGCGTACTGCGTGCGGTAGCGTTCCGTCACGATGGTCACGATGGCGAGCACCTCGCCGTCCTCGTGTCCGGCCTCCTTGGGCTTCAGGAGGATGATGTTGTCAAGCGGCTGGTCGCCCGCCACCTTGTCGGTGGAGATGTCCACCAGACGCACCGGTTCCGATGCCGTGATGACGGTCGTCACCTGCTCGTTCACGGTCAGCAGTTCCATTTCCTCGTAGGTTCTCTGGGCTTTCGCCTCGTATGCGGCGGAAAGTCCCGCTGCAAGGAGGCACAGGCCCATCATTCGATGTCTGTTCATTGTCTTTGCCTTTTTATTGGTTTTTCTCGTTATCTTTTCTTTCCCTCTGTTCAATCTCTTCCCGTATCCGCCGCTCCGCAATCCAGCAATAGCCGCTGTCTGTCTCGAAGCCGATGTAGTGCCGGCCTGTCCGCAGGGCGGCGACGGCGGTGGTTCCGGAGCCGATACAGTTGTCCAGCACGGTGTCGCCCTCGTCCGTATAGGTGCGTATCAAGTATTCTATCAGGGCTACAGGTTTCTGCGTGGGGTGGTAGAATGTACCTTTCCGGTGTTCCTTGGGTACGGAGATGACCGATGTCGGGTATTTGTCATCGGCGATGCGCACCGGGGCGAGCTTCATCCCGCCGTAGCAGCGGTTGGTGAATCCTTCCGTCTTGCGGCGGCCGTGGTTCCGTTTTTCGGGCGGACACGGGATCATCTGCGGGTGGTACACCGGCAGTTTCCTGTAAAACACCAGGATGTCCTCATGCTGGCGCAGGGGCATACGGTTGGCGTTCAGGTGTCCGCTCACCCTGTCCTTGTGCCAGACGAGGTTGTACCTCCACAGCTTGGGCTGCGACAGCACCAGTTCCGCCGAGAACATCCCCTGCGCGAACAGGATGATGGGACTGTCCGGCTTGGTGATTCTCAGGTACTGCTCCCACAAGGGCTTCAGCGGAATTCGGTTGTCCCACCGGGCTGCTCCGTTCTGCCGGTTCAGCACCCCGTAGGGCAGGTCGGCGATCACCGCATCGATGCTGCGGTCGGCAATGCCTTTCATACCCTCCAGACAGTCCATGTTGTATATCTTGTCTTGCTCTATGGTCGTCATGGCTATTGCTTTTGGTTTCCGTTCACCAAATACACGAATGTCCCGTATTTCAGCTTCACCTTGTTCTTTCGGATGGCCTTGCTGATGGCGTTGCTCGTCTTCTGGTAGGCGTTCTGCACGGCCTGCATGCCCCATTGGGCGAGGCTGTTGTTGCCGTAGCCTCCGGTGTTCATGCTCAGGTTGCCCGACATGGCGCTGCTTGCCACATCCTTGCCCGTTTCTCGGAACTGGCTTTCCGGCACATACAGCCCCTCCAGTCCGTCCGTGTCGTACAGCGACAGGCTGACCTTGACCAGTTCGTCACCCACGAGGATGCTGCTGATGCTGCCCTTCACCCGTCCGGACGAGAAGCCGCTGACCGTGGCGTACAGGTAGGTGCCTTTCCGGACGGTGCTTCCGTCTATCTCCACATCGTCCAGCAGCCGCAGTCTGACCCGTGACCCGTCCACCGCCTTGATGTCCTCGTCGATGATGGCCTTGATGAGCTTCGGCTCCTGTCCGCTCCGGTCGAGCGTGTGGAAATAGTCCGAGGATGCTTTTGTTTTCTTCACCACTTCGCTGGCCCTGTCGTTCTCGCCGGGGGCTTTCACGGTCTGGCTGTCCTCGTCGATGGTGCCCTCCGCCTGCGCAGGTGCCGCCGGAGGCGGTGCTGTTTGGGTGGTGTCCTCTTCCGCAGGAGGAATCACCTCCTGCCGCCCGCGCAGCCTTGCTTCGGCAAGGGCTTTCTCCAGTTCCGCGAGGGCTTCTTCCTCCCGTCTCTTGGCATCGGCTGCTTCCGCCGCCATACTCTTTTCCTGCTCGATTTCTCCGAGCAGGGCGATGTCGTCCTCTGTGTACTGCGATTCATATTCTTCCTTGTTTTCATCGGGTTCGTCCCTTTCGATGTTGTCCACGGCGGTATAGTCCTGTATCCTGCCCCACGATTTGGTCATGTTCTCGTACTTGCTGCCTATGCCGTCCCCGTCCTTGATTGTGGCCTCCGGCAGTTCCGGGTTCAGGAACTCGGTGGTCTGCAGCGTGGCGTCCGATATCTCGGCCTTCTCGGTGCGGAACAGGTCAAAGATGAAGTACGATGCGCCGAGCAGCGGCAGGTAGAGGATGGCGGGCAGCATGTACCTGGGCTGTCTGAAGTTGATTTTGTCCAGTATGCTCATCGTCATTGCGCTTTAGGTGGTTGTATATGTAGTTCGGATTGCTCGTGTCTCTCCCGAAGGAGGCTGTCCTGCATCTCGGTGGCTGTCCGCTGGGGCGGCTGGCGGTTGTACACGACGGTCAGCCGGTAGATGTTCCATGCCAGTCCCGCCGCGACAAAGGTGAATACGATAATCAGGAACAGGGTGCGGTGCATGTTGGCGAAGCCCTGCACCTTGGCGGCGGCCTTGTCTATCCGTGTCGCTTTGGCGAACCTCCGCCCGGCATCCACTTCACGCTCGTAGCGTTCCTTGTATTGCGGGTCATGCTTGTCCGGCATCTTCTCGCCGAAAATCATTTTCTTCCATCCCATATCTCGGTTGTTTTAATGTTTAAATTCTTCATTCTCAACTCTTAACTCTTCATTCTTCATTTAATAATTGTTCTTTGTTTTCTGTTCGATGTCCTTGTTGAGCAGCGTGCGCCAGTTCACGATGAGCAGCCCGTGGGGGTTGTTCTCCGTCCGGGGCACCCGCTTGAGCTGTCCGGCGGTGACAAGCTCGCGCATCAGGATGTTGCTCCGCCGCTCGATGCGCTGCCGTCCGTAGTAGGTGAACTCCATTTTCGCCGCATCGAAACGGATGCTGTCGCAGAAGATGGAGAAGACCGCGCTCGTCCCGAGGATGTTGCTGTAAAAGCCTTTCTCCTTGAGCGTGTTGTACTGTGCCAGTCCTGTCTCGTCCACTAAATACATGGCTTTCTCCATCGTGTAGCGGATATACTTGTCGTCCGGCGCCAGCGTGAAGAAATAGTGGTGGAACATCTCCACATGGCTCTTGGCTTCCACGTCGAGTGTCTCTTCCATTGTGGTCTGACGGACCAGTATCGGCACATTGCCGTCCAGTACATAGACTTTCTTGTGTGCGTCCGCGACCATCGTCCGGGCGGTCCAGATGCTTGACACGCTGATGATGACGCACCCCACGAGGAATGCGGTGCAGACGATGCCCGTCAGCCTGATCTTGTTTTCCAAATTCTTTATGACCATATCGCTTTTTGTTTGTTGTTATCGTGTCATGGTTCCTATGGCTCCGGTAGCCGTCATCTTTGCCTGCTGCGCCACGCCCTCGCCGAAGTTTCGGGTCGAGAAGGCGGTGTCGCCCTCCGGTATCATCCACGCCGCGAGGTCAGGTACGAGGTTCAGGCACTTCAGGGCCACGATGCTTGCCGCCATCAGGTAGCCTGCGGAGAAGAACGAGTTCTGCAGGTAGGCGGCCATCGTCTGCTCGCTGGCGGTTATCGCCGTCAGGTTCTCCACCTGGATGCACAGCACGATGTCGAACAGGAGCAGGACATAGAAGCCCACGAAGTAGAGCATCGCACCGTAGAAATGCACGGTCAGATACCTCGTGATCCATTTCGCCCATGCGCCTTCCCACTTGGGCAGCAGGCTGAAAGCCCACTGTATCGGGCCGAATATCGTCAGCATCCCCAGCAGGATCTGCTGGCAGTATATCGTCGCCCACCACCCGATACGGAATACCACGAGGGCGATGAGCATGATGATTTTGTCTATGCCCACCACGATGCCGGAGGTCAGAGAGGTGAACCACAGCTTGGCGGCGTCCTTCTCCATGCTGGTCACTTCGTCCACGCCGGTTTGCTCCATAGTCGCCTCTATCAGGTTGGGGTCGGATGTCCCGGTGTGCGCCACGTCCGCCTGCGCCTGCAGGTTGGTGTACATCGTGTCGCGCACGAAGATGAGTTCCTGCGCCTCCTCAAATTTGTCGCTGATCTGTGCGGCTTCCGCCTGGTAGAGGTCGTGGGTGTACGAGCCGATGCAGTTAGGGATGTAGGACAGGAAGTCCAGAAAGCACCAGTTGCTGCCGCTGCCTGCCATGCCCGTGTCCGCCGGAGGATACCACCAGCACAGCACGAGCGACACGGCCAGCGGCCTGAACAGTTTCATTACGTCCAGCGGCTCGTGCTTGACCATCATCTTGTAGGCCATGCCCGCCGTCATGATGATGGCGAACAGGGCGGCAAGTGCCATGCACATCTGTAATATCCACCAGAACGGCCCCTGTGCCCCCGTGAAGGTGGCGTCGGTCAGGAACTCGTTGGTCTGGAAGATCACATCGTCTATCTCTTCTTCCAGAAGGTCTATGCCGAAGTTCGACAGTATGTTTCCGTCTGCCATGCCTTTTCCTTTTTAGTTTCTCTCCACCGTTTCTTCTCCCTCATTTCCGCTGATGCCGCCGTCCTCCGTCTGCGACCCACGCACGGCATACCGGGATTCGTTCCACCGCTCCATGGCACCGCGCAGGATGCTTCCTTTGTCTATGGGTTGTACTTCCTGTACGCTCAACAGGCTTTCTGTTACGGTGGCGTTCTGCCTCCGGGCGAGGTAGAGCACAAGCGTCTCGTTCTGCCGGGCTATATCCTCGCTGATGCGCAGATACTCCTTCTTCCGCTGGGCGTTGGGCATGTAGGCATCCTTGGTGGCGTTGATGGCGCACCGGTACACCTGATAATACTCCTCCCAGCGTTCACGCTCGTCCGGTGTGCCGCCGCACAGGAGGATGCGGTCGATGTTGCTCCGGAAGCGTTCCATCTGCCCGTCCACCTTGTCGCCCTCGGCAAGCCATGCCAAGTCAACCTGCCTGTCGGCAATGTTCAGGGCTTCGATGCCCGCCCGCTTTACCAGGGCCGAGTCGATGGCTTTGGCCTCGTCCGTCTGGTTATACAGGTTCACCCCGGCCAGCGTGCGGAACGACAGCTTGTTCTTCGTCGCTGCCGTTTTCTTGTACTTGTTGTGCAGCAACAGGTAATAGAGATCGGGCGACAGCGAGCCTGCGCCGGTCTCCATGACCGTAATCTGGTTCTGCTTCGGCGAGTCGTGGTTGTAGGTCACATACTGCGCGTGGGCGGCATGTGCCGCCAGGACTGCCGCCGCGAGAAGTGTCATTGTCCGTTTCATTTCCATATTCTTTCCCTTTTGTCGTTAATAATCCAGTTTTCCGGCACTGCGCCAGCGGCCGAAGGCCCCGTCTATGATTTCCTGACGGCTGCGTGCCTGGTATATCTTCTCTTTCCAGTAGCCGATGCGTACCTGTATGTATCGCCAGGTTTCCATGTAGGCCCGGTTCAGGTGCCGCTCGATGCCGTCGAGCGACCCGTTGATGGCTTCCATCACCATCAGCAGGTCGGAAGTCGAGCAGGCCGTCGCTCCGGTGGCGTACAGCACGAGGTCGCCGAGCGACTTGTACAGCTGCTCGCCGTCATGTGCGATGGCTTCTATCGCTTTCTTGTTTATCGTGAGTATCAGCAGGTCTTCCGGCTCCGCCTTTCCCCGTTTCAGCATCTTGTCGTTGAACTCGGTCAGCATTTCCTTGTAGTCGCCGATGCGGTCGCTGACGGTCGTGTAGGTGTCCTTGGCGTTCAGCACCGTCCGCAGGGACTGGTACATCACATCGATGACATCGAAGGCACGGGTGTACCGGTCCAAATCCACATTCAGTTCCTTGTATTCCACCGTAGCATTCCGGCTGTACTCGTGCAGCAGCTTGTTGCTGTATTCCAGGGTGCTGCGTGCCAGCAGCAGGCTTCGCTGTTTCTTGTGGTCGTTGATGTAGGCTTCCACCGACACGATGTCGAAAGTCCACTGTGCCTTGGCGACGCACGGCAGCAGGGCCAGCAGCAGGAATGTCAAAATCAGTCTCTGTTTCATATCCCGTCCTCCTTTCTACTGTTCCCATTGCGCAGATTCTTCGCATTCTCCACCCACCGCTCATGGCACTCTTCCACAAGGGTGAGCCTCCGTCCTTCGTCCGTGTCCAGTTCGGGCAGGACATCCTTCAGCAGGTCGATGATGCTGTACTTGTAGTGCATCATCTTCTCCAACGACACGAGGTCGGCGTAGATTCTCGTAAGGCGGGTGTCCACCTCACGGGCGATTTCGAGGCGGTCGCTCGACCACAGCAGGTGGTACACGTCGCCAGTCGGTGTTTCCTCCAGAGGCGGTGTGCTGGCGTATTCCGTAGTGATCTTGCACGAGGGGTATTCCCTTGCTATCTCCGCAATGCGGTCGTTCACCAGTTTGATCTTTTCGGCATCCGACAGGCTCGGGTCGAGCGTCAGCACGTCGGCCACATGGGTGTCGGTGTATTCCGTGGTCAGCTCCCACGAGATCTGCAGGATGGCTCGGTGTATCTTGATGCCGAGGAAGTATTTGGGCTTCCTCGCTATCGAGAGGGTCGCCTTGAAAGTGATGACCCCGTTGATGTTCGGCGTGGTCGCCCGGCGGATATATGAATAGCCGTTCCACGAGCCTCCGTCCTGCCATGTCAGGTTGTAGGCGGTCTTGCAGTCCTGCATGATGGCAGGGATGCGGTAGTAGTCATCGGTGGGTACTTCATTGTCGCCTGCGGCTTCCGCCTTTGCCGCCTCGTAGTCGGCCAGCTTCTGCTGCCATTCGCCCAGTTCCTTTTTCAGTTCCTGCAGCCGGGTCAGGTTCGCGTTGTACTGCTGCCGGTAGACGGCGGCATCTTCCACGCTCGATTCGGAAATCTTCTTCAGCAGGGCGGCGTTCTCGTCTTCCAGAGCCTTTATCTGCGACTGGAGGGTGGACACCTGGCTCTCGGCTTCCTGCACCATTCCGTCCAGTTCCGAGGTGTCCAGCTCGTTGTCCGTGACGGTGGTCTGCATGGCGCAATCCTTCGAATGGGCATTCAGAGAGCTGCCGCACTTGCGGCATTTGTACTGGGTCGTACCCTGCCCGAGGGTTGCGCCGTCGGAACAGGTCACGCTGATGGTCACGCTCTCGCAGCCCTGCAGCTTGACGGCGTCCGTCGCCTGGTAGTAGTTGCGGGCATCGGAGGCGATGTAGTAGGTGTAGCCTTCCTCGTTCTCGTTGATTTCCGACAGGCGGGCGTTGAGCTGCGCCTTGAAGGTGTTCAGATCCATCGTGTACGAATCGAAGATTTCTTCGTAGATGACTTCCTCCCGGTTCCAGTTCTGGGTCACATGGATCTCGTAGGCGTATGCCTTCTTGGTCTGTTTTCCGCCCCGGCTGATGACATAGGCCCTCTGGCTGTAATTTATCGCATAAGTGAAACTGTCGTTCCGGTTGTTCAGCTGCTGCACCTGGCTGCGTGACCACCCGGCATACCGCTCCGAGTTGGAGAGTGCCTGCTCGCGCTGCGAGGCGTTAGGGTAGAATCCGGCGTCGGTGGTCTCGAAACGGGTCCACTCGCCGCCGTTCAGGATGCTGTTGTCGTCGGTGGGCGGATAATAGTCGCACAGCGAAACGCTGCCTTGCTCCCGGCGGGCGATGTACCATCGCTGGGTGTAGTAGCTTCCTGCCGCCTCGTCCATGTAGTCGGTAATCCACGAGGTCAGGTCGTAGCTGCCGAAATCGAACAGACCGGCCACATTCTCCGGACCGCCCACCATGTCGAGCAGGAGCCTGCCGGCATCCTGTTCCGCTGCCTCGTACAGGTGACTGTAGTGGTCGTACAGGTGGAATATCTCCTCCGCCTTGCCGTTCAGCAGGTCATGGAACGAGCTGGTCTGCAGCAGGGCGTCCCCGATATTGCCGATGCCTGCCGTGGCGAGCCCGACACCCATGTCGTACAGGTTGTCAAGGTCGTTCCGCAGGTTCTCTTTCGTGAAGTTGTCCGGTATGCGGGCAAGGTTGTCCAACATACGTTGCCAGTCGATGTTCCCCAGTTCGGAGAGTTTCAACAGAGGGGCGATTTCCTCTTTTATCTCAAGGAAAGCCACGTCGGAGAAGGTCAGCGTGCTGTTGGTCACGATGCTCTCGAACTGCATGCACAGGCTCTTGGTGTCGTCGCACACCTTCATCAGGTAGCTGCCCCAGTAGAGTGCCGTCTGCGGGGAACGGAGCATCATCTTGGCCACCACCCAGGTCTTCGGGATGATCTTTCGGGCGACCATGTTGTAGATGCGGCGGTAATAGTAGTTCTCCGTGCTGCTGCTCCAGATGCCGAGGTCGGACAGGGCCTTGCGTTCCAGGAATTTCGACGAGAAGATTCCGGCAGCGGCGACCTCTGCGGCGGTATAGTGCTTGAGGATGTCGTCCACCTGCTCCCGGTAATAGCTCTCGGCGACCGTCTCAGTGCCGAAGGCGGCGGCCATCGCCGCCACGGTGCGTGCATCGATGTTCACGCTGTAATACTGGGCGTGGACACGCTGCACGGCAGCGAGCGACAGGAGCAGGAGTATGAGCGACAGCCGTTTCATAATCGTTTCTAATTGTTTTTATCCCTCTGTTTCAGATTCAGTACATGCCCCGCTGCGTTCACCTTTTGGGCGAACGGCAACGATTTGTTTATGCCGCTGGCATCCCAGTCGCGGCAGTAGGCTTCTATGGCCTCCTGATGAGTGCATCCCAGTTCGGCCTTGTACAGTTTCAAAGCCTCCTTCTCCGCACGCTCGGTGGTGTAGGTCATGTAGCATTCGTGCGGTTCCTCCACGCCGTACACGCCGCTCGTGCTGCCCCTGCGGATGAACACCTCCCGGAAGAAGCTGCGCCCCTCCTTGTTTTCCAGCCGGTTTATCGTGAATATCTTCTTGCAGTCCACATCGGTCAGGCCCAATATCGCCTTGATGCTGTCAAAGCGTTCCTTGAACTTGCTCTGGTCGAGCAGCATCACCACGTCAGAGTTGTTGATGATGGCTTCTTTCACAATCTCGCTGCCGATGATGTCCTGTATCTCCTGCGTCACCACGCCCACCGAGGCCCAGAACTTTCTTGCGGTCTTGTACATGAACTTGATGTACTCCGCCATCAGCGGGCTGGCGATGGCTTTCCACGCTTCCTCTATCACCAGGACTTTCCTGTTCTTCTTTATGCGCATCTTCTGCAGGAACACGTCCATGATGATGAGCGTCACGATGGGGAACAGCTTCTTGTTTTCCTTGATGGCGTCCACCTCGAAGACGATGAATGTTTCCGAGAACAGCGTGGTGTCCACGTTCTCGTTCAGTATCTTGTCGTAGTTGCCGCCCCTGTAGAACGGCTGTATCATGTAAGCATACTTGTCGTAGTCTATCTCCGTGATGTTGCTCTCCAGACAGATGAGTTCCAGACGCTCGCAGGAGTATTCATAAAAGGTGTTGAATGACAAGGATGTCACTTTCAACGCTTTCCTCCGTTCTTCCAACATCCGAATTTTGTCGTCCACTTTCTGCTCCAAAGCAGGCATGTCCTCCGCACCCCAGGTGCCTTTCCGCTTCTCGGCGGCTATCAGGGTCTTGCGCAGGGTCTCCCTTTGCACGGGGTCGTAGCCGTCGAAGCCGTGGAAATAGGCGTCGTAGTAATCCGTCACCATCTGCTCCACGATACGGAACTCCAGTTCCGTGACCTTCGTGTCAGAACCTTTCCATATCAGCAGGATCAGGTTTTTCAGGAAGTCTATCTTCTCGATGTTCAGTTCCGCCTGCGTGATGTTGAAGGGGTTCATCGTGATGGGCTTTTCCTCCGTATAGCTGATGTACTTGCCGCCGAGGTATTCGCACAGTCCCTCGTAGGAGTTACCCGTATCAACCATCACCACGTCCGTTCCCTGTTCGTGCAGCTGCCGCACCACGCTGTTCATGTGGAAACTCTTGCCGCTACCGGAAGGCCCGAGGCAGAAGAAGTTCGAGTTGTCCGTCAGTTTGTTCTTTCCCTCCTTTCCGGTGATGTCGATGGCCACCGGCACGCCCTGGCGGTCGGTGTAGTAGATTTTCAGCGGCGTGTCCTCGCTGTGCTGGATATGCTCCTTGTACATCAGGCACATGGCGGCATCGCTCAGGGTCAGGAAGCGGTCATACTCCTCGTTCAGGGCGTAGCAGTTGCCCGGGAACGAGGCGACAAACAGCTCCAGCTGGTTGTAGGCGTGCTTGCTGATATGGATACCCATGCGCCCGAAAGCGTTCTCCAGATAGTTGGTGCATTTCTGTATGTCCGTGTCGGCAGACACTCCGACAACAAGGTTGAAATGGCTGTACACGAGCATCTTGCTCTCCCTTGCAACAACCTCCTGCACACGCTTGATGTCTTCCACGGCCATCTGGTTGCCGGGATTGGGGATGCTCGCGTGGCGGTTCTTCTTCTTGTCGAGTGCCGCCAGTTCCCGCTTCTGGTTGGGCAGGAAGATGACCTGGTTATACACCACCGTCTCGGCTTCCGGTATGCTGTCGATGACGGACAGCAGGTCAACGGGCATCTCGGTGTTGTTCACCTCGATGTTGGTGTAGGGCCGTACAAGCGACGGCAGCGACACGCAGTCCACATCCACGAGGCTGTACACCTTGCAACGCTTGCCGCCCATCGAGACCGTCTCGTCGTCCACCTTGAAATTGGTCATGGACACGATCCTGTCCCGGAAGTTCATGGCGAAGTAGCGGTCAACAAACTCTTTCGCCTGCGATTTGCCCAGAAATTCCGCCTGTATGCCCGCATCGTGCAGCAGGTCATGCACCTTACGTATCTTCACGAGGAAGTCGCGCCACTTCTTGCCGTCGAAAGAGAACAGGCCGCTTTTCCGGGCTTCCTGCGTGACGGTCAGGTAGCAGGTGCTGTCCGTGTATCTCCGTCCATTGAAGTAACGGAAATAGGCATCGGACAGGAACTCGTGACGCTCGTTTGTCCCGTCCTCGAACCGCTTGCGGACAAAAACGTCCTGCTTGTGTATGGCATATCCTTCGCCCAAGGTCTGAGCGATGGCGGTGAGCAGGCTTGTGAACTCGTAGTAGCTGTCGATGTCCGCCGAATACTTCTGCACGGGATTCTCCATCCGCAGGACGGCGGAGTATTCGCCGGTCTTGGTGTACAGCACCCCAATGCCGTCCACATCCTCCACGGTGAAATAGATGTCCTGGAAGATGCGCTTGCGCTTTCCGCCCGTGCCGAAGGCATAGACCGAGACGGCCATGCCCGCACACAGGGCTGCGAATGTCAGTATGATGTACAGTGTCATTGTCGGTTGCTTCCGGTTAAATAAGGGCAGGCTCGCTTGTTCCAAAGCGGGCCTGCCCGGGTTCAACATTCAATGGGGCCACACGCTTTCCGTAATGGCTTTTTCCTTTCATATCTTCTTCGAATGGGCATAGACATACACTCCTTTCCTGTTACGCTTGGTGTGCAGGCCTTTCCGCTGCTTGAGGATGATGAGCGAGATGCCCGCCGACAGGACGGCGGCCAACGCCACCAGCCCGGCGACGAATCCGCCCAGGCAGTAGGCGACGATGAAGCCGGCAATGGCTCCGCCCGCCGATCCCGCAGCCCAGTAGATGTACCGGCCTTGGATGCCCATGAACTCAAGGGGCCGCTGGAGCCCCTTGAACAGCGGATAGTCCAGATAACGCTCGTCCCTGCCTTTCATCGTGCTTGCCGTTTAGCTGATACCGAAGAACAGGGGCAGGGCCTGTGCCGCCGCAATCAGGAAGATGCAGGCGCCGACGACCATCATGATCTTCTTCTTCACGTCCTGCTCCTCGTTGTTCATGGCGATGTACACGCTGATGGCTCCCACGATCGCCACGACTCCGGCGATGGCGTAGCACAGCTTCACCATGATAGGAACATACTTGGCGATTTCCTCGGCCACGGTGGTCAGGGCATTCGTTCCGGCAGTGTAGTCGCCTGCGGTGTTCTGCGCCATCAGCGCGGCGGGTGCGGACAGCAGCATGAGGGCAAGCATCGCCACTTTCTGCGACACCATGTCCGCCGCTTTTCTCATTGTTTTCTTGAATCTTTCAATCTTCTTCATTCTCATTGCTTTTAGTGATTATTTCGTTGTACTTCCGATTTCTTTCCTATATGCGGTAGCCGAAGAAGGCCGGGAATACGATGGAGGCTCCGATGATGAACATGCACGCGCCGAATAGCATCAGGATCGACTTCACTATGCCGTCCTCTCCCGTATTCCACTTGATATAGATCTGGAGCGCGGATATGACGGCCAGCACGGAGGCGACCGCATAGCAGATGTACAGGACATACAGCATCATCGTCACCACGAAGTCGTGCATGGTGGCAAGCGCGTCCGCTCCCCAGCTGTAATTTACGGCTCCGCTCTTGGCGAAAACGCAACACGGAACCGTAAGTGTCAGCAATGCGCATAATATCTTTCTGGTTGACCTCATGCTAATGTTTGTCCACAGGCTTCCAGGCCATTTCGGGGCGATTCTCCAGACGGCCGCCTGAAACCATCGCCTTGTACATATCGTCCGCAGTGAATGCATCGGACAGGTATGGGACGCTGTCCTCCATCTCTGCCTCGACCTTGGCTTTCATCCGGACAAACCGCTCTTCGGACGACTCCGTCTCTTCCTCCGCCGAGCCGTCCTGCGCGGAAGCAGGTGCTGCCGCAAAGTCCGTCTCATATCTTTCCGTACCGACATTGAATCCGGTCTCGCTCTCCGTCACGTCCACGCTCTCCTGTCCGTCATCGGGGTCGAGCTCGAATATTTCTTCGTCCTTTCCTCCCTGGCCTTTCTTCCGGTACAGATCTCTGGCGATATTGACCGCATAATAAATGACGTAGGCAACTGTCAGTATGGTTGCGAATATTAAATATGATTTCATACTCTATTGTAATAGTATTATTATTCCTTTTAGAATTTGATTTGCAAAGAAAAGTCATCTGTTGTATATGCGGAAATAATTGTATTACAAATCGCTGTTTTCTTAATAAGATTTATGCAATTTCCCAAAATCATATTCTAAAATCATATTCTGACACTCATTTTCATACTTCGGGAGGGTCGCTTCAGGCAAAAAAAAGAAGCCCTCCGTATGGAGAGCTTCACAAGTTGCGGCACACCGTGCCTTGTCAGAGCCTTTTACCACGCAAAAAGTCATTCAAGTCCTTGTAGCCGTCGTACCGGTAGGCTTCGTTGTTGACCTTCCCGGCGAACAGCGAGGCGACGGTCTCTACCGTCTTCTGCCCGGCAAGGTCGTTGTCAAGGTAGCAGTGGATGAACGGATATTCCTGCAGATGTCCCAGTGCCTTTTTGAGGTTGTTCACGGAGTTCATCACAAGATGGTCGCAGGGGGCATCGACGCATATCGCCTTGTCCCCGGCCTGCCGCAGGGTCATGTAGGAGAGGAAGTCCATGAAGCCTTCGAACAGGCATACATGGCCCTGCGTTTCACCGTGCGAATGCCTTATCAGCGAGACGTCCTTGCTTTTCAGGCAGCCCTTGTAGTAGGGATTGCGCACCTCGTAGCCTCCGGACAGGTTGCCGAAAGCCAGTCCGAAGTAGTGCCTTTTCCGCAGCTCGTAGTGCACCTCCCGGCAGAACATCCTGCCGATGTCGGCGTCTATCATCCGGGAATGGAGGTAAGACAGCAGCGCATGGTGTCGCAGTGGTACCACCTTTACATCCCTCATGTCCGCTTCCACGGGCTGGAGCATCGCCACCGGGAGCCGTTTTCTCGGCAGGTCGCCGATTCCGGCCTGCTGTCCGATACGGGCCAGCACCTCGCTCACGCTGTCCGTCCGGTACAGGTGCTTCCCAAGTTCCACGAGGTCGCCGCCGGTGGCCTCCCCGAAATCATACCACTCGTTGAGCCTGTCGTTGACCTTGAACGACGGCGTGTCCTCCTGCCGCAGCGGAGAGAGATACCAGTATTGACTTTTGCATATCCTGACCGGGCTGTGCCCCAGTAATTGAAGAAAATCCACCATCCGGATTTCCTTTGCCTCTGCTATGTTCATGACTGTACAGTGTTTAGTGTAGTTCTACTATATATACCCGCAAACTAAACTGGTATATCTCAAATTCGGAATTTGTCATTATATACATAGCCTCGGCCATTTTTCTGTATGGCATTATGCTGTATAAGGTATTTGCAAAGATTGACCAGAGTGTTTCTTCCTCGGCAATATCCTATACTGTCATATCCCTTTTTCAGGGCTTCAAGCAATGCCTGATAACCTAAGACCTCCTTGTCGGAAAAAGCAGCTTCCAGGGCGGCGCGGTGCTGCTGCTCGGTCATGTCAGCGTAAGAGGTCAGCCTGTCCTTTTTGCTCATTTTGAACTGGTAGTCTTTTACCAGATGGGGGAGTGAATCATCTCCGATTTCAAAAGCAAAGGGAGTGAACTCCCTGTCCCTGATATGCATGGCTCTCACTTCGCTGATTCTTCCGTCTTCCGTGTTTTTGGATATTTGCAATATGGTTTCAGCCTTGTTGTTCAGCTCGGTTCCAATGTGTCCCCGCGTATTGTCATCTCCCTTGTTCAAGTGCAGTACCGTATGGATGTGAAGTTCGTAGTAGCTTGACCATCTCATTAGTTCATTGATGATGTCAAGGGATTCGCTTGGACTGTTGATGTCGTGAATAAGGTCGCGTATGCCGTCTATGATAACCAGTCCGATGTTCTTTTCTTCGTGAAGGGCCCATTTGATAATATCCCTCCGTTGGTCAGGAGTGTATTCACGGAGAACAAAAAATTCAATCCGATCATTCTCTTGGTCAATGGGCATGCCTGCCAACATCAGTATTCTCTGAAGCACCTTATGGCAGTGACATTTGCTTTGTTCCGTATCAATATAAAGAATCCGGTTCTTGCATGCTGGCAAATCCGCTTTGTATTTCAGGACTTCCTTGCCGGAAAGCGCCGATGCGACTATTGCACTTACATTGAATGTTTTCTTGCTTTTAGGCTTTCCGGTGGATGCGCTGAAATTGCCCAATGTGGCAATGGTCACACCGTCAATCTGTACAATTTCCTGGGGAAACTCATATTGTTCGGTGACGTTTAGCCGGATATATTTCAATAGTGATCTATATTTTTCTTCATCTATTCTATGATAATCCGGAAGCATTAGATCAGTTCTCGCCGTTTCCATCTTTTCTTGTTCTGCGTTTACGTTTATTGTTATTTTCAAGACGATACGACAGGACGTTCGCCTGTTTCTCGATTTCATCGTATGATAGGCAAGGATTGCGTTTTATCCAGTCGTTCAAATCGTCCCGAAGTATGAAGATATTCTTGCCGTTGGGCTTGTAAACAGTAAGCTCCTTTGTTGATGTCAGCTTATAGACAAAACTCTTGGACACTTGCAGGTATGCCGCTACTTCATCTATATTCAGGAAATCCTTTGCCGCGTATGCTATCTTTTCTACAGCTTTCAGATGGGAAAGCAGCTCATCCAGCTTGCCGAAGCGTTGCAGGTATTTCTCAACCCTCAGAATCTCTTTCTGGAAGCCTTCCAGTGTATTGTCTTCAAGAAATACACTGAGCCTTTCAATGCGGGAGAGTATGATGTCCATTTCTTTCTTGTTCATATCGTACCGCTTTAAATTGTTGTTTCCTTGTTGGGTTCTACCTGATTCCTCAATGCCCATTCGCACAGTTCTTTCCGGTTGAAAAAGACGAGTTTCCCGTTTGGCTTGTAATGGGGAATTTGTCTCGATGCGGTCAGCTTGTAAATGTAGCTCTCCGACAGCCCCAGATAAGCGGATGCCTCAGATGTTGTGAGCACTTCTTTAGTAACCCAAATGCGTTCCTTAATCTGTTGTACATAGTTTTCTATACTTGGAATTTTATCGATCTCACCGATTCTCTGTTCCAAGGATTGTATGCGTTCGATCGGTTTCTCTGATGTCATTTTGGAAACCAGATTTTCCATCTGTTTGAGATGCCGGATAACCGAACCGCTTTCGCAGTTTATCTTTCGTTGTTTCATTTGATTGTACTTCTAAATTTGACAATAGGAGGTTTGCCCTCCGCAGTAATCGATTACGGAGGGCAAAGTTATTGGCAGCCATCTGACGAACATGTTGATATTGTTGATAGTCAACACCGCTATCAATGCAATTCTCAACAGTTATGGTTTCTTTTGTTCGATTTTTTTGCCTTTGATTTGGTTTATGTATCTGTCTATCGTCTTGATGAATCTCTTTTCATAAACGCCCGGTTGTGTGTCCTTTATCCTGTTAAGGGTAGAGGATAGGTCATGCTGGTTGAGAAATTTTCTGCCGGAAGAGCTTCTGATGAGCCTCTTTTTGGCGATTATCGATTGCCAGTCATACGGTATGACACCGTGCATGGAGAGTTGGTCAAGGAGTAGCACCAGCCGCGCGTTGTTTTTCGATGTGACCGGACTTAAGATTCCTTTTTTGTAGCGGGCGATGACATCTTCAATATCCAACTTTTCTGTAAACAAGTTGACCTCATTGGCAAGTTGTACAATGAGGCCAATAGTGTCGCTGTCGATCAATGGTTCATAAGGGACAGACGATGTGTACGATTTTGACTGACGACCGTCTTCAGGAGTTGGTTCAGGAAGAACAGTTTGGTGATACTCAAAAGTGTTGAATGCATCAAGCAGTTTCTTGATTTGCGATTCATTCAATGTTGCCTCGTTGAAATATTGGCATACCAGCTTTTCGTGGTTTTCCAATAGCTCGGAAACGATACAATAGTTTTTCTGATGCTCATTCTTGCTCCAGGCATCGGTAGCGTCATGATACTGCTTTGAATGGATGAAGTCAAGGACGAATCGCCTATAACTCTTTTTGCGAGTCAGGACTTCGGACGAATAAGTTTCATGGGCTTGTTTGACCAGCCGGAATAACCCTTTTTCACCGGTTTGCGCAGGAGTCGGTTCGGCTCCGCACATCGCTCTTCTCAAAAAGAGAGAGAAGCAAAGTAAAATTCTTTGTCATTGTTTGATTGAATTTGATGTTAAGTAATATAAGCTGTCGCCATCTCGTCGGAGGCTGTTGCTTTTTTCTTTGTACAGCCGTTATATTCATCAGCTATTCTTTTCAACTCAATGTCATAGGTGCCCAATTTCCCTTTATTGATTAAAGGACGGAAATTACTTCTTAAGCTTTCCCGGTTTATCGGTTTGCCGTCCTGGATTTGAAAGCAGTTCGCGCATTTAGTCCAGAAATCAAAAGGGTTGTCCGTTCTGAAAGTCAAATACACGAAGTACATGAGCGATGTCTGGCTCTTTTTCCATAAAACAGGTCGGGTAAATTTTGTTTCGTCAAATATTCCCATAAAGATGGCAGAAGTGGTGTCAGGAGAAATGTAACCGCCCTTGATAAGCGCAGAATATACTGCCTGCTTCGTTTTTCTGCTCTTGTTCGAATAGAATACGTTTTTGCTGATATGGATAAGCCTTTCATCATTTCTTTTCTGAGGATGATTCTCACGCTCTACATGATAAAAGCTTTCGCAAATAGCTTTTAATTTTATGTCAAACCTGTCCAGCCATCCGGCACGTTTGAGCCAGCTATACCCGGATGTAAGGCTGTCCACATGTGGAACCTGTCCATTGACGCGGAAAAATTTTTCGCCTTTCTTCCATAGTTTCTTTTTGTTGAATTTTCCAAACGCCAAATAAATGAAATATGCCAGTTGTCTTTGCCCTTTTATCCAGACTACAGGTTTGACAAATTTATTCTTGTCAAAAATACCTTCAAATGTTTTTAATGTGGTTTCAGGGGAAATGTATCCGTACTTCAGCAGAGATTTATATAACCTTATAATATCATCCCTGTCTTGCGGGGTGTAGAATGCGCTGATATCCTGTGTCGGCTCAAATAATGGCTTGAAATCTACTTCTGGATAAAGTTCCATAGCATAGTTGAGTTGGTCCACATTGCGTTTGGGTATATTGCAAGTGCTTATCCTGGATTTAATATTGTTTTCCCATTGCTTCTCGAATGGTGCATACATATGTGGAAGTTTGCACATGGAGGATACAGCGAAGGCGATCACCCGCAGTTGCAACGTGGTTGCCTTTGAAGAGGGCTGAAAATGAATGTCCAATAGTCCGGCATCAACAGCTCTTTGCATAAGAGCGACCGTTTGCTCATTTGCCAACGGTTCTATTAGATCGCTATATTGACCTTTCTCCTTATTCAGGCTATGTCTGCACAATCCCATCAGAGACCGTACCTTCTTGACAGATTCCTCAAGCGCCGTTGCGTAGGCAGGAGCCATACCTGTATTATGTTCCCTCAGAAACTTCTCTATTTCTTCTGTATAGCCTATGTTCACTATTTGTCGCGCAAGGGTAGGGGAAAACTCTTGGCCTATATACTGTTGTATGTCTGCCGTCCAGTCATTTACCATAAGAAACTGGGAGGCATAGGCGGCAAAATCCGGAATAGCACCTATATCTATCCTGTATTTCAATTCGCCAAAGACTTTGTTTATCTTGGCTATTCTTATTACGCATTCTTGTCTTGTCATATGCCGGATGTTATTATCCTATTTCAGGAATAAGTGATACTGCATTCTGCTTGTTTTTGTCCAGAACCTTCGCATATATTTGCGTCGTGGAAAGTTCCTTGTGGCCAAGCAGTTTTGATACTGTATAGATGTCGGCACCTAAATCAAGCATCAGAACGGCAAAGGTATGACGGCCGCAGTGGAATGTTAAATTTTTCTCTATTCCCGCTTTCATGCTCCATCGTTGCAGTTCCACCGATGTCCATGAGCCATAGGTGAAGCCCGAGAAAACAGGATCCTCTGGATTTCCTCTTTCTCCAAGATATTTTTCTGCCTGAGGTGAGATGTCCAGATATTCCTGACCGCCGGTCTTTTTTTGTTTGAATACTATTCTTGTAAACTCGTTGAATTTCTGCACATCACCCCACACGAGTTTTTGAATGTCCGATTTACGAAGTCCTGTCAGGCATGAAAAAAGGAATGCCCGTTTAAGGACTGGGTAACGGCAGGGCGTTTCCGCCAGTGTTTTTATTTCCTCTAATGTAAGATAATCTCGCTTGACTTCAGCATCTTTGAAACCTTCTATTCCGCGCAATGGGTTGATGGCGATTATTCTTTCATCGAAAGCATGGTTTATGCAGGCACACAGTTTTCTGAAATAAGATGCCTTTGAATTTTGAGAGAGTCCTTGAAACTCATCTCGCTCCCTGCGTGGGCCTTTGCGCTTATGGGTGTCTTTTTCCACATTCTCCAGAAAATCCTTGAATCCCAAAATGAACTCCGGAGTAACATCCCTGAAAGTAGTATTCTCATCACAGTACATTTCCAGATAACGCAGACAACTTTGCCAGTTGCCATAATTCCCCCTTGAATCCGGAGTATTCCGCTCCCGTACCATTTTACGGTAATATTCCAAGAATGGAGTGTTCTCCTTGAATTGATGGGTGAATGAATATTCTCCGTTTTGGATTTCGATTAAGCGTTTCGATTTTATTGCTTGAGCCGTTGCCAAGGTCTGTCGATTCTGTTCCCGCTCGATAGGGGTTTTTGCATCGATTAGGTACAGTTTAAGGTACTCTTTGTGCCGTTTCCCGTTTCTATAGATATCAAGGTACAGGCTGACGTTTCCATTGGCCAGTTTTTTCTCACGGACTTTAACCGGTTCCTTTTGTGCAACTGCTTTCTTTGCCATAACTGTTTCCTGCTTTATTGGTTATTGTATATGTCCTTTCTCGGGGGACAGTTTTTTGTCCCCCATACTACTTGCGGGGGACAATCTGGGGACAAAAATACAATAAAAATATGTAATTACGCAGAAAACATGAAGAAAAAGAGAAAATACGACTGCTCAATAAAATGATTGACAATGTGTATTTTACAGACCTATATTTTCTCTTTTTATGATTTTCTTTTCTTTATATCACTTTCCGATGCAAAAGTTTTGAAATATATTTTGCAATGTTTCTTCCGAGGTTATACCTCCTTCTGCAACAATCTCACTTAGTTCGTGGATACATTGTCTTAAATCCTCACTTACCAAATCTCCTGATAATCCCAATTGCAATCCTTCCTGTACTCTATGAATAGAATCCAATGCTCGTGTTAATGCTTCGTAATGGCGTACATTTGTAATGATAATATCGTTTTGGTTGATTTCTGGTAAGGCGGCTGCCTGTACTAACTTTTTTTCCAGGATCGTTATATTTTCCCTTTTCTTTGCTGAGATAAATAGTTTTTCCACTTTCATGTCAGCAAATATAGCTGACAACTCTTCTTTTTGTATTGCTAGTAACAGATCTGACTTATTAAATAAAATAATCATCTTTTTCCCTTCGCAGTGTGGAAGAATTTCGGCTTTTAATTCTTCGAACCGTCTTTGGGCATCTGTAGAGTCTATCATCCATAAAATGACATATGCTTGGTCCATCTTTTGGAAAGTACGTTCTATCCCTAGATTTTCTATTGTATCGTTCGTTTGGCGGATTCCAGCTGTATCAATAAATCGGAATGTGACACCTTGTAAATTGATCGTATCCTCTATTACGTCACGGGTCGTTCCATGGATATCACTGACAATGGCTTTTTCCTCATTCAGCAACGCATTCAGTAAGGTGGATTTTCCAGCATTCGTCTCTCCGATAATTGCTACAGGAATGCCATTCTTGATTGCGTTTCCTACACTGAAAGAATGAGCTAGCTGGGCAATAACTTGTTCGATATGGGTAGCTAGACTGCTCAGTTCGTCACGATTGGCGAATTCTAGTTCTTCATGATCACTGAAATCCAGTTCTAATTCCATTAACGAAGTGAAATGAAGCAATTGGTTACGCAGGTTAGAAAGTTCTTTACTGAATCCTCCACGCATTTGGCTCATGGCTAGGCGATGGGTGGCGGCAGACGATGAGGCTATCAGATCGGCCACAGCTTCGGCTTGGCTCAAGTCCATTTTTCCGTTTAGAAAAGCACGTTGGGTGTATTCACCTGGTAGAGCGGCACGACATCCATTATAGATCAGGAGTTGTATAACTTGCTGCAGGATATAGGATGAACCATGACACATGATTTCCGTACTGTCTTCACCGGTATAAGAATGAGGGGCACGGAACAAAGAAATTAAAACTTCGTCTATTACTTCTTCTGCAGAAGGTATAATTGATTCTTTTTTTTGTAACGTTTCACTTTTTTCTTGCGGAATTTCACTCGTTTTTTGGAAAAGTGTATTATTAATTTTTCGCTTTGGGGAACAAATCTTTCCGAAAGTAAGAGTATATGGTGCTCGTTCTGTCAGTGGCTTGCCTGTGGCGGGTGTAAATATGCGTGACGTTATTTCAATCGCTTTTGGGCCAGATACACGAATTATTCCGATGGCTCCTCCCTGGGCGGTGGCAATGGCGCAGATTGTATCTTGGTTTATCATTTTCATTTGGTTAATAATATAATGTTTTAGCTACGATGGCTGTTACTTCTTCTAAATAACGGCGGTCTGTCTCATCAAAAGAGTTTAATAGATTACTGTCAATATCCAATACTCCCTTTACTTGTCCATTAGCAAGAATAGGAACAACAATTTCGGAGCGGGAAAGAGAACTGCAGGCTATATGTCCGGGGAATTGTTCTACATTGGGCACTATCAAGGTTCGAGCTTCTGACCATGAGGTTCCACATACTCCCTTTCCTTTATGGATGCGATAACAGGCGGTGCTTCCCTGAAAAGGTCCTAAAATAAGTTGGCCGTCTTTAACCAGATAGAAACCTACCCAAAAAAAGCCGAAGGCTTCCCGAAGAGCAGCGGCAGTATTGGCCAAAACACTTATTTCTTCTTTTTCATCTGATATTAAAAGTTCAAACTGAGGGAGGAAAAGACGGTAACGTTCTACTTTATTACTAGTTGTTTGTTTGAAACTGGTTTCCATATTTTTATTTGTTTTATGAGGGGACATCTTGTTGTTTTTTTACAAAAAATGGTCTTCTATGAAGCGATGTCCCCTGTTAGGTAAAAAGAGTTGGCTTATTCTGTAAAAAATCTGTTTATGCCAATCTTCTTCTCGATGATAATAAGAATAAGTATTGATAGATGATCCGGTGAATTTTATCCATATTATATAGACAACTAAATTGGGAATTATATTCTTTCCAAGACTTTTTCTATCAAACCATCAATAGAGTTTTTATAGCCGGTATTGGCTTCCTTTATTAGTCGGTTGGCAATTACCATACATACAGTCATGGCTTTGTGTCCCATCAGGCGTGCTAATCCGGCAAGGGCGGAACTTTCCATTTCAAAGTTAGTGATGCGATAGTCTTTGTATTCAAATTTCTCAATCTTTTCATTCTGTTCAGGATCGGCCAGTGGAATACGGAGTTCTCGTCCTTGCGGGCCAAAGAAACCTCCTGCGGCGATAGTTATGCCACGGACCATATCATTTTGCGCGATGCGGTCTATTAATTCCCGGTCGGCATCAATGACGTATGGGTGGGCGATGCATACATTACCTTCCCAACCCATGTAATTTATAAAAGCTTGTTCGAATTTCAGATCGCAAACCTCATTGCGTCCGGCGTAGAAATTGAGTAGTCCATCAAAACCGATAGACTTTTCAGAACAAATATAGGTGCCAACGGGAGTATAAGGCTGTAATCCGCCACATGTACCGATACGTACTAATTCCAATTGGCGTAAGTGGTCTTTTTCATAACGGGTATTGAAATTAATATTGGCCAAAGCATCTAATTCATTCATCACAATGTCTATATTGTCACAACCTATACCGGTGGAAACTACGGTGAGACGTTTCCCTTTATAAGTACCGGTAATGGTCTTGAATTCACGGCTTTCTATTTCACATTCTTTAGTTTCGAAATGAGAAGCTACTAATGCTACACGCCCAGGGTCACCTACTAGAATTATTTTATTTGCCAGCTGTTCCGGTTTGATATGAAGGTGAAAAATAGAGCCGTCGGGATTGATAATCAACTCAGATTCTGCATAATATTTTTTCATAATCTTTTTTTTGTGGTTAATGGTCTGTATAATTGATGTTATATTTCTTGTCTTTTTAATGGGTATACAAACAGATTATTTCTTAGATGTAGATGCCACGGATTTATAAACTTTCATTGATATTAGCATGATAAAGAGAAAAACAGTTTCATTCGCATCCAAGAAAAATACATTAATCGTTGAATACTAGTTTTATTTGCTTAATGGTTCATTACCGAAAGTTGTTTCGGGTTTTGCAATATTTTCACGCATGGAGGTATCTGCTTGTATATTCTTCATGCGGTAATAGTCCATAATGCCTAGGTTGCCACTACGAAATGTTTCCGCCATGGCCTTGGGCACTTCGGCCTCTGCCTGAATTACATTCGCACGGGCCTCTTCTGCTTTGGCTTTCATTTCCTGTTCCAAAGCGACGGCCATCGCACGGCGTTCTTCTGCTTTGGCTTGTGCAATATTCTTGTCGGCATTGGCCTGGTCTATTTGTAAAGCAGCTCCAATATTTCTGCCTATATCAATATCAGCTATATCAATAGACAGGATTTCGAAGGCCGTACCGGCATCTAAGCCCTTGCGGAGTACTAATTTAGAGATAGAATCAGGATTTTCCAATACGGATTTGTGATTTTCGGACGATCCGATAGAGGACACGATACCTTCACCAACACGTGCTAGAATCGTGTCTTCTCCGGCACCTCCTACTAATTGGCGGATATTGGCGCGTACAGTGACACGAGCTTTAGCTATAAGCTGTATGCCGTCTTTGGCTACAGCAGTAACGGGAGGAGTGTCAATAACCTTAGGGTTTACTGACATTTGCACGGCTTCGAATACGTCACGGCCGGCTAGGTCAATACCAGTTGCCATTTGGAAAGACAGTTCGATGTTGGCTTTGGATGCGGATACTAGTGCGTGTACTACTTTTTCTACATGCCCGCCTGCCATATAATGAGCTTCCAATTCATCTCGGGTTATGTTACTTAAGCCAGCTTTATGTGCTTCAATCATTGCTGGGACAATGACATAAGGAGGAACATTACGGATGCGCATTAAGAATAATTGCACCAATGAAATGCGTACTCCCGAAACTTTGGCAGACAGCCAGAGGAAAAATGGTACATAATGAAAGAATAGTACCACGAAAATAATTCCACCTCCTATAAGGATGAAAGGAAGATAGTTGGGTTCGATCATAATAATCAATTGTTTAAAAGTAAATATTTATATTTGAACAGCTCCACATCGAATCTCTGCTGTTTTCACTATTGTCTAAAATATACTTGAATGAGAATGTCAATCAAGAAATTTGATAAAATCGTATTTGTAAGTCATTTTTCTATCATAGGTTGAATTTGCGTACAATCACCGTTCCTTCAACCATTCTTTCTACATAAATGGGGGTATTCTCATCAATCAAGCCATCGGCAGAGCGCACTTCGATGATGTGTCCATTAAAGTTTGCATTGCCTATCAGTGCAAGGCGGGTTATTGCTATGCCTTTGTCTCCGATGCGGATATGGGTTCCTTTTAGGGGATCGATTTTATAATCCAGTGTTTTCTTCAAAGAAAGCTTGTCCATGGTTTTTGAGTGCATAAACCAGATGATAATGGCTATGCAACTTAGGACGGATGCTATCAAAGTAATGAATCCTGCTATCGGTCCTAATGTGTCGAAAGCGTAATAGTTGGCATATAGCAGGCAGATGGCCGATGCTATTCCGGCTATACTGATGCCGGGAATAAGGAAAACCTCTACAATAAAGAGAAGTACTCCTGCCAAGATGAGCGCTATGATAATAAATACTTCCATAAATATCTTTGTATTAGTGTTTCAACTTCTTTATTTCTTCGTTGCGGACGCTGATATCCAGTTGGGCCATTTCTTTCAGAAGTTGTTCAGTACGTTTTTCCAATTCCAAAATGGCGGGTGTCAAATTCTTCTTTCGTGCACTGTTCCCTTGGGCATATTGTTCGCGTTTGTCATCCAGATTTTTCTTCAGGTTGTCATAATCCTTCTGCTTTTGTATTCTTTGCTGATAAAGTTTACGTGCTTCGGCAGAGCGGAAGTCGTTCAATGTGTGGTAAACAGCAGAGTCATCTATTATCAAGGTGAAGTCTTTTTGTTGTTCTCCGGATTCTTTGGCATACATTATTGCCGCTAGGCGTTGCTTGCCGGTTCGTACTTTCTCTTCATCTTTCCAGGTGGTACGGATAGAATGTAGGCTGGCCGCATTTATAATGATCTGTTCGTCTGTACTTTCGTAATTGTATACTTCTTTTGAAGAGTTCGGTACAAACACATAGATACAGACTTTGTTATCAGGCTGATAGCGGTCTGAAGCAAACCAGCCAATATTGTTGAATTCATCAATGGCATACATATAGTCATTGGCGGGAGAGTTAAATGGCATTCCTATATTATCGGGACGAAGATAATTGCCATTTTCCGAATCATAGCGAGTTACAAAAATATCGTACCCCCCCAAAGAGCCTTCTCCATCCGATGCATAATACAAGGTAATGCCATCTGACATTAAGAAGGGATAGTTTACATTTCCCTGTTCATTAAGGGACATGAGGGGTTCGGGCTCGCTCCAGCCGTCCAACAGACGGATACGGGAGTAGAGTTGCATTTTGCCGTCTGTGCTTTTGTTCCCGTAAAGTACTTTATTGCCCATTTCGGTTTGATAGACAGTCCCGGATATGGTAGGATCGTGATAGAGTGCTCCCGATTCTCTACTGATTTTATATGCTTTCAGAAAATCATTTTTATCGACTACAAAACTATCTATTACAGTAATGTTTTCCACTCCTTTTATCATACGGGCTGCTTGCTTTATTTGTTCCAGCTCTGCTTCAGCCATTTCGGTAGGGCGTTTTTTCTTTTCCAACCATTCTATGTGTTGTTCGTAGTTATCTACGGCATCGTCAAACCGATAGATATCATAATATAGTTTCCCTAAATAGCGGTATGCGTCAATGACTTTGCGGGCGGCGCTTTTTTCAAGGTAGGGCTGTGCTTCTTTTTTTTCTCCTGTTTCATAACAACATGCGCCATACCAATAATTATAATTGGCATTAGAAGGGGCTTGCTTTACCAGCTTTTGGAAAGCTGGTTTGGCTTGTTCAAATTCTCCGTTCAGGAAAAGTTGTTTGGCTTGTGCCAAGCTTTGTGCCGCAGTGTTGCCTGCGCAGCATAAAGTAAATAAACCAATGATATATTTTTTGTACATAGTTAGTTTATAATCCGTATTATTTAGATTCAAAAATACAAAGATTAATTGGAATTCTCATGCTTTAATAATTCTATTTTGTTAAATCTTCCATAAATCATTCTTTTCATGTACTTTTGTGCCCTATTTTTAAAGAAGATGTATGGCACAATTTACGGAAGACGAGAAAATAATGCGAAGGTTGGAGCAACGCTTTAACAAGGGGGTGGTAAAGTATCGCTTGATTGAGGATGGTGATAAAATTTTGATAGCTCTTTCTGGTGGAAAGGATTCTTTGGCTCTATTGGAGTTATTGGCAAGGCGTTCACGTATTTTGAAACCGAAATTTGCAGTGATAGCTGTGCATGTAGGCATGACAAATATTCCTTATCAATCTGATTTGGAATATCTGAAAGGCTACTCAGAGGATTTAGGGGTGCCGTTTGTGCATTATGAAACTTTTTTTGATCTGAGTACCGATACTCGGAAGTCTCCCTGTTTCCTTTGTTCTTGGAATCGGAGAAAAGCTTTGTTCACGGTGGCAAAGGAGCAGGGGTGCAATAAGATTGCTTTAGGACATCATATGGATGATATCTTGGAAACTTTGTTGATGAATATTACTTTTCAGGGAGCGTTCAGTACGATGCCTCCTAAATTAGTGATGCGTAAATTTGAGATGACAATTATTCGTCCTATGTGCTTGGTACATGAAGCGGATTTAATTGAAATGGCACGTATCCTCGGTTTTCGTAAACAGATCAAAAATTGTCCTTATGAAAGTTTGTCGAATCGTTCAAATATGAAAGATGTTTTATATTCTCTAGAAAAAATGAATCCTGAAGCACGGTATAGTTTGTGGAGAAGCATGACAAATATTCAGGAAGAACTGTTGCCTGGGATGAATGAACACGATTTATAGTTGATATGGCTGTTTTGTTGTTGGGGGATTATAACGAGACTGCTTATAGTTAGTTGTTTGTACTTGTGTGCAGCTAACCAACTATCAATATTATCAATGTATTTAGATGGGGAAGAATGTTACAAAGGTATCCTTCCTGTTGTTTGTTGTGCCGGATACAAGGTGATGCACATACATGTCTGATTTGTTGGGGAAAGTGTAGAAATATTCTACAATGAAAATGTGGACCTTTTTCTTTGAAAATAGTTTGTTCTTAATGTATTTGATTGATAATCAATACCAGTCTGGTTTTGGCATAGGAATTGTTTTCTCTTTATCATAAGAATAACCATTTAAATATATTAGGATATGAGAAAGTTTTTTATTGTGTTAGTATGGGGAATGGGATTAGGACTTGCAGCGTTGTTTACAAAAGATATAGTACGTGGGGTGAGGAATGTGATTGCGATAAATCATTTCACCCCTACTGAGGTGAATAACGCTCCAATAGGATGGCATCAAGACTTGTGTTGTTATCTTAATTAATTTGTCGTCATAGAGATTTTGTTCATAATTGAAATTGGAAACAACTGTTTTTTATGGCAGCTGTTTCCAATTTATTTGTATTCAGTTGTCCTTATACTCTTTTCGTCAAGTGATTTTCGTATACAAGTCTAGGACAAATGTAAAATAATAAAGGGGATTGGATGAATGGTTATTAATGAATGTTTTTAATGTCATCCTGCACTATTTGATCCATTTCTTTCATCAGTTTTTGGGGATTCTTTTTGGGGGAGAATCCTTTATCTTTTTCTTCATGCAAAAGATCTGTTTCAGTTATGTCCTCACCCCAGTCTTCGAACATATTCGTTGCCGGTTGTCCTGACAATGTTACATTCTCTTCTGCGATAGGGACATTTCTCTCAATAATTTTTTCCATAATCTAATCTATTTATTGTTTACTAAATGACAAATATGGGTAGAAATGGTTTAATGATTTAATAAAGTTTGAAGTTTATGATAAATAGAAAGTTCTTGAGCAAGCTAGAAAAACCTGATTTGCGAGCAACTCTTTATCTTTCTTTTTAAACAACTTTGCCTTGTAAAGAGTGCTCCTCTGTCCTTTCAATTGAAAAATAAGTTTTTTAAAAAGCAATTCTTTCGGTCTGTTTGAGGTTTATTTGCAAAATTGTGGGGAGGATTTTGGTTCTTAAAGGATCGTTTTGTTCTCTGATAACTTCCGGAAATGTTCTTGACGTACTTATTAGGAAGTTCGGGTGTTTATGTCCTCATGCCATCACTGCATGTATAACAGGCTAATTATAAACAACTTATATGCAGATGGTAAAAATATTTGTTCTCACTTATGCTCTCATGCTCTCATAACGTTCTGAAACATATTTTCGTGTAACATGCTTGTCCTCAGTTATATCTATTTTTTATAGGCTATTCCAGGCTTGATAGGAAGTAGGGTGTTTTCAGGCTTTTTTCTCGCAAGAAGTGTGCATAAGGGGTTTGTACTTCCATAGAATAATGGCTTACAAAGTCTTGGCAACGGTAAAAAAGATCAAGACGTTTCGGTAAAAGCTCCTTTTCTTTTTTTAAAAGGCGGTTATCTTTTTTGAAAAGCTCTTGATCTTTTTAAAAAACGTCCTTATCTTTGATGTGGAATTTTATTCTGGACATATAAGATTTCATATACGTCCGCATGAGTTTGTACGTACGTATAACTATATGGGGCGTACGTGTAAAAAACATGTTTTCTGATGTGGGAAAAACATTGTCCTGTTATACTCCCCCTATTTTTACAAGTGATTCTTCTTTGTTTCTGCCTTTTTCATTTTGTTGCATTTTTAGCTGTAACACTATTTGGGGGACTAGGCAAGGAGAAAATAAAAAAGGCTATCTTCCCAGACAGCCAATCTTTTGTTAACCTTAAATCTAATACTATGAAAAACACAATGCAAAGGTACGTATTCTTGAGATAGTTCCAAATTTTAGAAATAAAAAAACGCTTGTTATAACATGGTTTAGCAAACAAACTTTTTTCTTAACAAATAGCAGATTGAAAGAGTGGAGTTGGTTGCTTTTTTGTTCATTGGAAATAAAACATGTTTGTTACGGCAATAACTCATTGTATTATTCTTAATTCGATTATTTCCATTATCTTTGCACTCCAAAAATGCTTGTTGATATGCAATTGTTAAAAGCGTAATGGATATTATAGGCAGATTGTTTCCGGATAAAAAATAGATTAAAATATATGTTGTCTCATGGTATTTATTCAGTAATATTGCTGATTTTTTCAAATGTCTTTATGACGTTTGCTTGGTATGGTCATTTAAAAATGCGACAAGAGTTTAGTTGGTTTGCAGCCCTTCCGTTGATTGGTGTGATTGCATTTAGTTGGGCAATTGCTTTTTTTGAATATTGTCTTCAGGTTCCTGCCAATCGTCTTGGGTTTAAAGATAGTGGAGGACCGTTTGATATTATGCAACTCAAGGTGATTCAAGAAGTTATCACATTGGCTGTATTTACATTATTTTCTGTTTGGGCATTTAAAACAGAACTGAAGTGGAATCATTTAGCGGCTTTTCTTTGTCTGGTCCTTGCCGTTTATTTTGTCTTTAAGAAGTAATGAGTTTTGGTTAATAATTGCTGAATCCTTTTTGATAAGCAAAGTGTCTTGTTTGGGCAATGAATCTTGTTCAGATACTTTGCTGATTCTAGGAAACAAGATAGAATCCTGTCGGGTTGGTACGTAACTTTGATAGATTTTCCAACCTTTGGCACGATTACGATTACGTCGGATGGCACGTCCTCGTTTGGTTAAAGATTCATACAGAAAATTGTCGGCATCCAGTCCTCCTATTAATGGGTTATTACTGGGAGTTACCGTTTGATCCATGCCGGCAGGTAATATTACATAGCCGTTTCGCAAACCGGGAATCAGTTTGATATTTAGTTTCCATGACATTGTCAGAGAGTCTTTTCTTTTCAAGAAAATGGGATCATTAACCGGATCTTCATGCCATGTGGTGTAAGGAGTGTAGGGAGTAAGACGCACAAAGTTAGGGCGTACCCATTTGGTTGTGTCGCCGAAGTTTTTAGGCAAGTCTTTCAGAAACTTCATCCACGGTTTGTCTTCGGACATGAATGGAGTACCTTTTATATTGTCTTTGTCCGATTTAAAGTCGAAATGGATAGACTTTACGGCTTCTGTGTTAATTTTTAGTTCTCCATCTCCATTCAATAGCTCCTGTAAACGAATCGAGTCCTGTTTGTTCCATTGTGCTTGTGCTGTCAGTATACTGATAGTGCAGAATAATATGCTAAAATTTACCCTCTGGGTCATTCGTTTTTTCTTTATGATTATAATTGGTAACAAAAGTAATCTGGAGTGAGTTTAATGCTGGTTAAATTTGAGTTATTAATTGTTTATAATGTGAATATTTTAAATTTTATTTGGTTAATAAAAGGATTCGTTTACACCTCTTTTGTTGTTATGGAGCACACTTCATATAGACATTTAGATAGTTACCTCAATATTTGGTAATAAAGTTTTGTATTTTATCTCCAGATATAGTGACAGAGTTCATATTCATGGTATGTATTTCAATTGATGTCAGTACATTGGTCAGATAGGCGATATAGGTCTATATGGATTTATGGGGTCCATTCTGTCTGTGTGATTTATTTTCGGTATAGAATAAAAATAGCCCGTTAATTTTTAATAACGGGCTAAATTAGTGAAAATGATAATATTTATTTGGAGGAGAGTTGTGCATGCATGGAAGCAGCTGCTTTACGTCCGTCACCCATTGCAAGGATAACTGTAGCTCCACCACGCACAATATCGCCACCGGCATAAATAGTCGGGATTGACGATTGCATATTTTCATTTACGGCAATTGTTCCTTTGCGTCCCAATTCCAATCCCGGGATGGAACTGGGAACAATCGGGTTAGGGGAGACGCCTACGCTGACTATTGCCATATCGATGTCAATGGTTTCTGTTGCTCCTGGAATAGCTATCGGACTGCGACGGCCGGAAGCATCTGGTTCGCCTAATTCCATTTTCTGTAAAACGACTTGTTTCACACGCCCCTTTTCATCGGCAATATATTCTATGGGGTTATGCAGAGTCAGGAATTCCACACCTTCTTCTTTAGCATGTTTCACTTCCTCCAGACGGGCAGGCATTTCTTCTTCCGAACGGCGATAAATAATCATTGCGCGTTCTGCTCCTAAGCGGCGTGCTGTGCGGACAGAGTCCATAGCTGTGTTACCACCGCCGATTACTGCTACGCGTTTGCCGAATGTTACAGGAGTATCCGAATCCTCGCTGGCTGCATCCATTAGATTTACACGGGTCAGATATTCGTTGGAAGACATGATATTGATAGAATTTTCACCCGGGATATTCATGAAGTTGGGGAGCCCGGCACCTGATGCTACAAATATACCTTTGAAATCTTCTGCTTCCAAGTCTTCCACACTGATTGTCTTTCCTACGATGCAGTCCTTCATGAATTTGACACCCATCTTGGATAAATTGTCAATTTCTACATCTACAATCTTATTTGGTAGGCGGAATTCGGGGATACCATATTTTAATACGCCCCCTATTTCATGTAAAGCTTCGAATACAGTGACATCGTATCCCTGTTTAGCCATATCTCCGGCAAATGAGAGTCCGGCAGGACCTGAACCGATAACAGCTACTTTTATATTGTTCTTTTCCGCTACTTCCGGTACGGATATTTGACCGCTTTCACGTTCGTAATCAGCAGCAAAACGTTCCAAATAGCCTATGGCAACGGCTTCGTGTCCGGCTTTCAGATGAGTGCATTGTGATTCACACTGTTTTTCTTGAGGACATACACGCCCGCAGACAGCAGGTAATGCACTGGTTGCTTTTAAGGTTTTGGCAGCTTCAAGGAATTCACCGCGTTCTATATTTTTGATGAATTTCGGGATATTGATTCCTACGGGGCATCCGTTCATACAAGTAGGGTTGGGGCAGTCCAAACAACGTTTTGCTTCCGTTACAGCTTGCTCTTCGCTCAAGCCTAGATTGACTTCTTCCTTACGGCTATGTGAACGGTATTCTGCATCCAATTCGTTCATTTTTACACGAGGGATAGCCATTCGTTCTTTAGGCTTCATGGCTTTACGTAAGCTTGCACGCCATTCGGCATCCCGGCCATCCAGTTCTTTAGTCGCTTCACAAGTCATTGGCTTTTCGGTGTCTAGTTTGTGAATTTCTTCTTTTTCAATATCTTTGAAAGCTCCCATGCGTTTCAGCATTTCGTCAAAATCTACTTGATGGCCGTCGAATTCCGGACCGTCAACACAAACAAAACGTGTTTTGCCTCCTACAGTGATACGGCAGGCACCACACATGCCGGTTCCATCCACCATAATGGTGTTCAGAGAAACGTCTGTGGGTATTTCATATTTTTTAGTCAGCAGGCAAACGAATTTCATCATGATGGCAGGACCGATGGCGAAACATTTGTTTACTGTTTCACGTTTGATTACTTCCTCCACACCTTCAGTCACTAATCCTTTATGCCCGTATGAGCCGTCGTCTGTCATAATGATTACTTCATCAGAACTTTCACGCATTTCTTTCTCAAGGATAATTAATTCTTTGGTACGTCCGGCCAATACGGTAATTACACGGTTGCCGGCAGCTTTCAAAGCCTGTACGATAGGAAGCATCGGAGCAACGCCTACTCCTCCTCCGGCACAGACTACAGTTCCGAAATTTTCAATGTGGGTGGCTTTACCCAGCGGACCAACAACATCTGTAATATAATCTCCTTCGTTCAATTCACAAAGTCGTGTAGAAGAAAGACCAACTTCCTGTACTACTAGTGTGATGGTACCTTTTACGGGATCGGCACCGGCGATAGTAAGTGGCATACGTTCTCCTTTTTCACCGACACGAACAATTACGAAATGTCCGGCCTTACGCGACTTAGCAATCAGAGGTGCTTCTATAACCAATTTAAAGACCTTTTCCGAGAAATGTTCTTTTGAAATAATCTTATTCATTTTGCTATACTGTAAGTTAGTTATTTTTCTGAGTTGATTGTCAAATTGATAATTTATGCAAAGGTAGGATTATATTTTTTAAAGACAAAAGAAAAGCCGCCCTTTTGTGAGGGGCGGCTGGAGCCTATCATGATAAATCTGTTTTTGATTTTGCCGGCAGTTCGTTTTTAATGTGAAAAAAGGATTATTTCTTTGTTCTGATTTTATATCCTATCATTCCATAATATAGAATGAAAAGGAAACAGGGAACACAGATCCAATAGGAGGTCTGGAAACTAGTTGCATCTTGAACTACACCGCGCACCCATGGCATAACCGCTCCACCGGCAATGGCCATGGTTAGCAATGAAGAGCCGGCTTTGGTGAATTTGCCGAGATCCGCCATTGCGAGAGGCCATAATGCGGGCCACATTAATGAGCATCCTAATGCCATAAAGAATATGCAGTAGACTGAAATTTCAGCCGGCATGGTCGCTACTAGTGCAGAACCAATGATGGCTATGATGGCACATATTTTCATTGCGGTAGCCTGGCTCAGATATTTAGGGATTAAGGTTGCGCCGCAAATGTATCCTACTACCATACCGATGGAAGGGATAAATCCGTAATTGTCACCCGGCAGCTCCAATGCTTTGGCATATCCGGTTGCAGTTGCCAAGGCTATGGTTTCCACACCTACATAAAGGAAAAGAGCAATTACTCCTAATAGCAAGTGAGGAAATTGCATGATAGAAGTTTTACCTTCTGCATAAGGACAGGCAACCGCTTCTTCCGCATCTGTGGTGGCATCCTCTCCGGCAGCTTTTACTTCAGGCAACGGAGCCATTAAGGCGATAATGCCTAATACAACGAAAATACCGATAATGATACCAAATGGCTGGAACAAATCCTCCATTTTAATTTGGTCTATGGTTTTGCCGATTACTAAGGTAATAAAAAGAGTAGTAGCAGGCCAAGCCAGTTTGTTGCAAATACCCATGATGGAAATACGTTTTGCGGCAGACTCTATAGGTCCAAGAATAGTTACATATGGATTTACTGAAGCTTGGAGTACTGCATTGGCGGCACCACAGATGAATGAGGCGAAAAGAAACCATACAATAGATTCTGTAGCAGCTGCTTGGATGAATAGTCCAAAAGCGATAGCGAAAATGATGAATGAAAGAGCCATTGTTTTTTTGTAACCGATGGCTTCAATACATTTGGTGGCCGGTATGCCAAAAATTAGGAATGGAACAAACGTGGCGGCAAGCAGAAGATTGGATTCTGAAGCCGACATTTCCATTGACCGTTCTAATACCGGCATCAGGAAAGAGTTAATGCCCAATGCAAAACCAATTGCAAAAAACATCATGCCTACAAAGGCAAGAGGTACCATGAAATTTTTCTGTGAAGTATTCATAATAATAGGTTAAATGGTTAGTAATCAGGTTGAAATAATAAAAAAGAATGTCATTCTGCATACAAGACAGAATCTGTCGGGAAAGATCGGATTCTGAACAATACTCAGAATGGCATTCAATATATGTAATTAGCTGTTATTAGTCAATCATCTCGAATCCGCAATAAGGAACTAATGCTTTAGGGATGCGGATACCTTCCGGAGTCTGGTTATTTTCTAATAAGGCTGCAACAATACGCGGCAAAGCTAGTGCGGAACCGTTCAAAGTATGGCATAATTCTGTTTTCTTTTCGGCAGAACGGTAACGGCATTTCAGGCGATTAGCCTGATACGTATCGAAATTGGATACAGAACTTACTTCCAGCCAACGTTGTTGTGCTTCCGAGTAAACCTCAAAGTCAAAGCAAAGTGCAGCTGTAAAACTCATATCACCACCACAAAGGCGGAGAATGCGATAGGGGAGCTCTAATTTCTTCAATAGACCTTCTACATGGTCCAACATTTCCTGATGTGACTGTTTGGAATGTTCGGGTTTGTCAATGCGTACCAGTTCTACTTTTGAGAATTCGTGCAAACGGTTCAAGCCACGTACGTCTTTGCCGTAAGATCCGGCTTCACGACGGAAACATTGAGTGTATGCACAATTCTTGATAGGCAATTGTTTTTCGTCCAAAATCACGTCACGATAAATATTGGTTACAGGAACTTCTGCAGTTGGAATTAAGTACAAATCATCTACTTCGCAATGATACATTTGTCCTTCTTTGTCGGGAAGTTGTCCTGTTCCGTAACCTGATGCAGTGTTTACTACCGTCGGTGGCATGATTTCTTCGTAACCGGAAGCGCGGGCTTCATCCAGGAAGAAATTGATTAATGCGCGTTGAAGACGTGCTCCTTTACCTTTATATACAGGAAAACCTGCCCCTGTGATTTTCACGCCTAGGTCAAAATCTATCAAGTCGTATTTTTTGGCAAGTTCCCAATGAGGAAGTGCATTCTTGGGGAGTTCGGTTTCCATACCGCCCATTTTTTCCACCACATTGTCTTCAGCGCTTACACCTTCGGGCACACTGTCGTAAGGAACATTAGGAATGGTGTAAAGCAGGTTGGTCATGTCTTCCTGTGCTTTGTCCATTTCTGCTTGTAAAGCTTTGCTGGTTTCTTTGATTTCGGCTACACGTGTTTTAGCGGTTTCAGCATCTTCTTTCTTTCCTTCTTTCATCAGTTGCCCGATAGATTTGGAGAGCGAGTTCACTTCTGCCAGGTTTTTATCTAATTGATTCTGTGTGCTACGTCGTTTGTCATTGAATGCAAGCACTTGTTCTATCGTTGCTTTTGCATCTTTAAAGTGCTTCTTTTCCAGTCCGCGGATTACCTCTTCCGTGTTGTCTGTAATTTGTTTAATGGTAAGCATATCTTTTCAGTCTTTTTGATATTTCTTGAATTAATGGACAAAGATAGATAAAAAAATGGTAAGGTGTATGAGTTATTCGTTACTTTTGTATCCAGATTAGAAAATGAAAAGTAAGAAGGATGAATTATCTTGAGATAGCGGGCACTTTAATCGGTCTGCTTTATTTATGGTTTGAATATAAGGCGAGCATTTGGTTGTGGCCGGTCAGTGTTATTATGCCTGCCATTTATATAGTTATTTATTATCAAGTAGGTCTGTATGCCGATTCTGCTATCAGCATCTATTATTTGTTGGCTGGAATTTATGGTTGGGGGATGTGGTTGCGCCATACGCCGGATAAAGGGGAGAAGCCTGTATCTGGCACACCGTCTAAGTTGCTGCTGCCTATGTTTGTTGTGCTGCTTGTGGTGTTTGTGCTGATAGGGATTATTCTCAAAACTTATACGGATAGCACAGTGCCCTGGTGGGATAGTTTAACAACTTCACTTAGTATTATTGCCATGTGGATGCTTGCACATAAATATGTGGAACAATGGTTGGTATGGCTGGTTGTTGATATTGTTTCTTGTGGTATCTATATTTACAAAGATTTATATTTCACTTCTTTTTTATATGGACTTTATACGGTAATCGCTTTTTTCGGTTATTTGAAGTGGAAACAATTAATGAATTTATCTTATGAAAGAGTATAAATTGCCGATAGGATGTGATGTGCCGGAAACAATTATTCTGGCTGATGGTGATTTTCCTTCCCATCCGTTGGCGTTGGAATGGTTGAGGCAGTGTCCTTATGTAGTTTGTTGTGACGGGGCAGCAAATACTTATATTCGTTCAGGTAGAATGCCGGAAGCCATTGTTGGCGATGGTGATTCTTTATTGCCGGGTATTAAAGAGCGATATGCTTCGTTGATTCATAGTGAGACAGAGCAGGAAACAAATGATTTGAGTAAGGCATTCCGCTTCTGCTTATCACAGGAGAGGAAGCGTATTACTATCATGGGGGCTACAGGGAAAAGAGAAGATCATACAATAGGGAATGTCAGTTTGTTGGCAGATTATATGGAGAAGGCGGAGGTTAATATGATGACAGATTACGGTATCTTTGTTCCCATAAAGGAGGACAGTATGTTCGAATCTTATATCGGTCAGCAGATTTCTATTTTTAATATGAATAGTACGGTTTTATTTGCCGAAGGGTTGGCTTATCCTTTATCTGTGTTTACCAATTGGTGGCAAGGGACTTTGAATGAGGCATTGGCCAAGCATTTTATAATCCGGACCGAAGGTAAGGTTTTAGTGTTCAGGACATTCTAAAAGAAAAGACTCTTCATTCTTTGAAGAGTCTTTCAATTTTTTTTATTTTGTAACTGATTATGCTTCTACAGCAGGAACAACAGAAACAGATCTTCTGTCATTGCGACCTACTTTGAAACATACTGTACCATCTACTAAAGCGAAAAGAGTATGGTCACGTCCCATACCGATGTTTTCACCCGGATGGAATTCTGTACCTCTCTGACGAACAATGATGTTACCTGCTTTACAAGCCTGTCCACCAAATATCTTAACGCCTAATCTCTTACTTGCTGATTCACGGCCGTTCTTAGAACTACCTACACCTTTTTTATGTGCCATTTCTTCTTAAATTTTAAATGATTAAGCAATAACTTGTTTAATAGTTAACTCTGTAAACTGCTGGCGGTGACCATTCAGTTTTCTATAACCTTTTCTTCTCTTCTTGTGAAATACAAGTACTTTATCGCCTTTTACTAGCGGAGATACTACTTCACAAACTACCTTGGCACCTTCTACAGTAGGAGCACCTACAGTTACTGTTCCATTGTTGTCTACCAACAATACTTTTTCAAATTCAACAGTTGCGCCGTTTTCTGCGTTCTGAATGTGGTGTACAAACAGTTTTTTACCTTCTTCAGCTTTGAACTGCTGACCGTTAATTTCTACAATTACGTACATCTTTTTATAATATTAAACGGTTTTCTCCGTAAGGTGGAATGCATCACTGCCTTCGCTTTTTCTACCTCATCGGACTAAATCGGGCACAAAATTACTATATTTATTTATATCTGCAAAGAAAAATCATCTTCTTTTTTCTTGTACTCAATGTTTTTATTCATATTGCATTTTGTGGATGTGCGATTGTATAAATAAGGTTTGTGTGATTGTACTTTTATTTACCCCATTGTATAATATAGGCTATCAATACGATGATGCCTATAATGATAGAACAGACTAGCAACAGTCCCAAAAAGCAATACCAAAACATGATTATTGTACGGCAGAAACTTTTCCACCAGGAAAGTCCAAACAGTTGGCGGTAATCCCAGACAAATAATATAAAGATTGCTTTGTAACTTAAATCAAAAATATCATTCAAGTGTGCTGTCCCGGTAAATGGCAGGATCAGTAAAGAAATCCATAAGATTTGGCAAGCGATATAAACTTGTGCAAAAAAGTTTTCTGTCAGGTTTAGTCGACGTCCGATAGAGGTCCGGCAGAAGCTTAATCGGGTGCTTATTGTGAAAAGGGGGAGCAAAGCAAGGATGCTGAAGGCTTTGTTGCCATGTATCCAACTTTTCATCAGATTACCGACTGCAGAGAGAAAACTATTTTCTGTAAAATAATTGTTTGTCATTTCGTTGAAAACATTTTTTATTTCACTTCCGGCTTCGCTCAAATCATTCCAGATATCTTGATCTTCATAGGGATTATCTTGTTGGGCCATGTTTGCCAATATGTTTTTTCTTATTTCCGATATGGTTGAGTCTTGTTTGTTGGCTTCTCTTCCTAAAGTGGCTATCCGCAAGCTATCTTGTTTTGCCAAAGTCGTACCAATTTCTTTCATCAGGCCTCTCCAGTCATCAATCTCTCCATTTTTTGCTTTTATTTTTTGTTTAAGCTCCTTTTTTATTTGTTTGCTTATTTCTTTTTTTAGCTCATCTTGGTCTTGATTGCTGAATTTTGCATCGATTTGTGCTTGTATTGATTCTGATAAACTGTGGGTTTGAGCCCACCGTGCACTGTCTGCATAAGTAATACTTTGTCCTAAATAATATTTGGTACAACTGTCTGATGTCTGTTCCTGTTGATATTTGATGTCATCCATCAGGCTGGCGATAGTAGGCTCTTCTTCCATTTCCTTTTCCGATAGTTTTATCGCTGTCGGGTCAATGAGCTGTACACCCATGATATATAGAGCAGCTAGAACGAACAAGGTTTGAAATGGTTTATAGTAATGTACACGTTTCCCCCTCAGATAATCCCGTATCATGTATCCTGGTCGGTAGAGTAGTTCTATCAGGTTACGGCTGAAACCATTGTCTATGTTAAAGAATCCGCTCAAAATATTCTGAAAGGCATTTCGTATGGTAAAACGTGGTGTGTGGTGGTTTTGTCCGCAATGGGGACAATAATTCCCTTGAAATGTGTTTCCGCAGTTCTTACAGACGCAACATGTCGGATTCTCTTTTATTTCATGTTTTCCTCTTATTTGTTTTTGATGGAACAGTTTGTAGAAGGCTACTATCTTTTGAGGAAAATAGGAAGAATAAAAGAACTTTTCCGGAAAATGTTTGTCTGGTTCGTAAGGGGTGAATTTATGAATTAATGGAAGTAACGAAAGATTGTCTAATATCTGCCGATGTGGGTATACAATCAGTTCTTCACGGGTTGTCATGCCATTGAGTACACCTACAAAGTCTACTTTGGCTGCTTGGGCGGTTTCAGCGTCCACTGTGCTGTCACCGATGTAGAGTGTTTCGTTTTTCTGGCGATGCAGTCGGCGTAGTGCTTTTTTTATACCTTGAGGATCTGGCTTGGCTTGCTTTACATCCTCTCCTCCGATAATAATGTCAAAAAAATCTTTCGGAAAATGTTGGTCTACCATTTCGCGGATACGAAAACGGAATTTAGTGGAAATGATACCTATTTGGGCGCCTTGACTTTTCAGTGTTTTCAGTACGGTAACCGTTTCAGGAAAAAAGAAAGTGTTGACAGTCATGTATGTATCTGCTTCCTTTACATATTCTTTTTTATATTCGGCTAATGTTTCGGGAGCAGTGATTCCGCTCAAAAGACTGAATGAATCTTCCAGTGTTTTTCCAATGGTGCGTTTTATGGCTTCATCACTGATGCCCGTATGCCCATGGCGTTCCAGTACATTACGAAAACAGATAACGATGCCGCGTGAAGAATCGGCTAGTGTGTAATCAAAATCAAAAAGGTATGTTGTGTATTTCATTCTTTCAAATTAAACTCATTTTAATGTAATGAATATATTGCCCGGAAGGATCTTGTCAAGGACGGCCTCCACTTAACCAGTGTTTACGATAATAATCTTCATTCAGGCTGCTGATTATGACTCCCCGGCTGGTACTGGCATGGATAAACTTATTATCTTTCAAATAAATACCTACATGACTGGCAATCCGTTTTTTTCTACCGTTATGGAAGAATACCAAATCTCCTTCGCGCAAGTTTCTCTTACTTACTTTATGGCAATCTTGGGTACGTTGGTCATCTGAGTTACGTTTCAGCTTTTTGTGGTATACCTTTTTATATAAATGTGAAGTCAGTCCGGAACAGTCCACTCCCCGTTTGCTGTTACCACCGCCACGGTAGGGGACTCCCAGCCATGCTGCTGATTCTACGTACAGTTGGTGATTGTCTTTCATGTCAATATCCATATTCAGACGGATGGAGGCACGCGCCAGTTCCTTGTAGTTATAACGTGGGGCAGAGGTACCGCATGAAGCCAACAACATGGCCAGTGTACCTAATACCAGCAAATGGGATAGTAGTTTTTTCATTCTGTTACATTAAAATAGTCCTCTAATTCCTTTTCGGCGGAATTCCCTTTATTGTCAATATCTCGGATAATCTTTCCGTTTTCCAACAGAGCGATGCGTGGGCATATATCTACTGTGTGGTTCAGATTATGGCTGGATACCAGTATGGTGGCTCCGGTTTCTTCATTATAAGCTTTCAGTAAATGCTTGATAATGGACTGCGAACTAGGGTCCAGAAAGTTGAACGGTTCATCTAGAATCAGTACCTGCGGTTGGTGCAGCATAGCCGAAATGATACCTATTTTCTGTTTGTTGCCTGCCGAATAGTTACGAATCAGTTTTTTTTGTCCGATGACTTCGCCATTCATAAAACGTTCAAACCTAGCGACACGTTTATCTACTTCTTCTTTTGTTAGCCCGTACATTTTTCCTACAAAGTAGAAATATTCTTCGGGGGTAAGATAATCTATCAGGAAACCTTCGTCAATGAAAGCTCCCGTTATATTTTTCCATTCCTCACTCCGGCTCACATCGATGTTTTCGATATGTACACTGCCTCCGTCGGCTTTCAGCAAGTCCAGCATCAGGCGGAACAGGGTCGTTTTTCCTGCTCCGTTATTGCCCACCAGTCCCAACATGTCACCGCTTTGAATGGAATAATTTTCTATGTCTACAGCCACTTTCGGGCCAAAGTTCTTTTGTAATTGGTTTATTATGATATTCATACGCAATTCGTTTTAACGTGAGTCACGGAAGCCTTCCATATTCTCATAACGGCGCTTCATGAAACGGTTATAGATATTTTTTATCCAAATATTGTGGGTTGCAATCAGTAACAACCCTATAATCATCATGATGATGCAGGCTGTATCCTGTTCAAAGAAAGCCGTCAGAGCTTTGTTGATAATCAAGGGCAGGAAAAAAGCACATGAGATGATAATGGTCTGGAATAAGGAACTTCCCCGATTGCTTCGCATGACATTGGCGTTTAACGGGAGTGTCTTTTTATTGTACACAGCCAGTTGCAGCATCATAGCGAATACGAATCCTGCTGTAAACAGCATATAGGATAGAGCCATGAGGAAGGGTATCTTGCCTTTAGCTACAGGGATCATCATAATCAGGAAAGGGATGAACACGATGATGCAGTTCAGGTAATACTTGGCACGAAGCAAGTTATAGATAGATTCCTTACGGCTCATAAGACCGTCTAGATAGTTGCCCTCAAAAGACATCACTTGCCCCAGGGTCATGATACTTAAAATGGCAAAATTGTATATGCAGATAAAATTTATCATTCCTGTTCCGTCATACACATCCGTGAAGGCAATCAGTGCCGAAAAAGCAAGCATGATGATAAATCCCATGCGGAATTGTGTCTTTACGGTTTTGTTACGGAAACACAGTTTTAGTTCCAGACGTAGATATTCACCTACGTCACCATAGCGGTCCAGGAATTTATATTCGGATACATGCTTCATCTTGGTGTCTTCCACTTTAGCTATTTCATTATAGATGAAGTGTAGCTGTAGCTTGCGATTTACTAGCAGAAGCAACAATATGGCTGCTATGACACCTAGAAAGGAGAGTATGTTTCCTTCTATAAATCCTTCTCCTAGATTCATCATGAACGTGGAAACCGGATTTCCTTCGGGAATAAATTCAGTTCCCGCTAATAATCCGTATACTCCGATCGGGAGAAGTATATAAAGCAATTTCTCATTCAGTAAAGTTTTGCATATCAAATACCAATAACTGTTCATAGCCATCAGAAGCCAAATGCCGCACAGATAGCATAGGATGCCCGTGAATCCATAGAAACGGATAATCGTAAGCAGGGCAAAAGGTACGATCAGGAAAAACCAGAAGAAGTTGTAACTGCTGATTCCGGATTGTAGTAACAGGGTATCCACCAGCTTATTCTTTTTTATTGGCATAAGCAGATAGGGCTTGATTTCTTGCGACATGGCCGGTTGCAGCATGAAGCGTAGCAAAAAATCAAGTATCAGAAGATAAATCAATCCTTGGTTCATGATATGGTAAGGTTCCATGCTGGGAAAGATATCTTCAAAAGCGAAGGACAGCATGACCCCGATAAAGATGAGGTATGCTGCCCAAAATGCGACCATAAAGTAAATTAAAAACTTGGCAAAGCGGTTCCTGTCGAATGCAGGATTCCGCTTGGCTGCAAGTTTTTGATTCTGTCTTATAATAGATAGAAGCATAGGCTTGGATGGGATTATTTTGTTTCTTCCGAAGTCATGCTTACTTCTATACGGTTATTCTGCTCCAACAAGGCTTTGGTAAATTCTTGCAGATCTTTAGCGGTAATGCTGTTTACTATGTCTGCGTAGCCGGTGTTCATATCTGTTCCTTCCCAGAAATATTCATCCAGCATATTTACCCAATAACTGTTTTCTTTGGCATTTTCCTTGTATTTCTTCAGCATGAATTCTTTTACCTTGTTCAAGTTTTCGGTGGACGGACCCTCGTTGGCAAATTGGTTCAGTTCATTCAAAATGATATCCGTCATTTTGGCGCGTTTGGCAGGATCTGTATCGAAATAGATTTGCAGAACCGCTTTCTCTTTTGGATATTTGGTCAGACTGCCGAATGCACTTACACCGTATGTCCCACCTTCTTTTTCGCGTACGCTTTCAGTATACATGATATTCAGTATCTGTGAAAGCATACTCATCATGATTTGGTTTTTCAATGTGTATGCGCATTGCCCGTTGTTGATTACCAATACGGTGGCTTTAGGAGTTTCCAATTTCTTGTTGAAAATGTTCTTATAGTCACCTTGGCGCATATCAATGTGGTTGTCACGGAAGGTTTCTTTGCGATTGACGGAAGGCAGAGCGCCTAAATAAGTCGCAATCAGTGGTTCCGTTTCTTCTGGTTTGATATTTCCTACAAAGATGAAAGTAAAGTCGCTGGCATCTTTGAAACGGTCTTTGTACATCTCCATAATTCTGGCATAGTCAATCTTGTCCACCATGTCGGCTTTCATACGGATAGTACGCGGATGTCCCATATAGAGGGCTTTTTGTAATGTATCCTGTAAGGCAGTCATTGGGTTGGCCTCTTGATTTGCCAAAGATGCTTGTAGACGGTTCTTGAATGAAGTAAATGCATCGTTATCCATTCGTGGAGCCGTGAATGACAAATAGACTAATTGCATCAAGGTCTCAAAATCTTTGGGTGAGCAGCTTCCGCTCAGCCCTTCTGTATTACCACTGACGGAAGCACTTACACTAGCTTTTTTACCTGCCAATACTTTCTCTAGATCAACATTGCTGAAGTTACCCAAGCCGCCGATACTTGCCACATCATTCATGACATTGATATTGATAATTTCATCATTCGGGAACAAGGAACTGCCACCCGGACTGAAAGCTCTCATTCTGATTTCATCCGCTTTGAAGTCGGTTTGCTTTAAGATAACGCGTACTCCATTGGACAGAGTCAAGATAGTAGAACCGAACGGACCATTTTCCTGTTTTGTAATCTTTCCGCCTTGGGGCTTTTCAGGAATCAAAGGTTCATCAGAAACTTTGTCTTCATAAGCAGTCAGTGTTTCAGCTTTTACCTTATTGATAGCAGCCAAAACTTCTTTCTTGGATGGAACTTTCAATCCTTCCTTTTCAGGGAAGAATACGTTTACTACCAGATTGCTGTCGGTAACCAAGGCTGGAATCAGACTGTTTACCATTTCCACAGACAGGTTGGGGACGATCTGATTCATAATGGCGTATTCATTTTCAATACCTGGAATTGGTTCGTTGTCAATGAAGTGGCGTACATATTCATCCACGTATGCACCGTTTTTCACTTTATTGCGTTCGTTGTATGCAGATTCCAGCATACGCAGATAGTCCGCTTTGGCGCGGGCATATTCGGACGCGGTGAAACCAAATTTGTGGGCCCGTTCAATTTCACGTACAATGGCGGTTATTGCACTGTCAATTCCGTCTTCCTTGCTTGCTACTATTCCTGTAAAGGCATCTTTTGTTTTGGAAATCAGAAATTCTTGGTCGCTGACTTGAGCGAAGATGAAAGGAGGATTGGCTGTTTGGGTCAGTTCGTTCAGACGGGCGTTCAACATATTTTCTATCATGGATTTCATGTAGTTCACTACCAGATAATCCATGTTTCCCTTTTGTTCATTAGGAATTGCTTCATGTTTGTAGCATAAATAAGCTACTGGGTTTGCCTGTTCTTTATCCGTTTCTATTGCTACAATAGTTTCCTTATTGTCGGGAACTTGGAAGTATTCTCGTTCTGCTGGGCTTTCTGGCATTTTAATAGGAGAGAATATCTTCTTTATCTTTGCCTCAATCTTGTCTACATCTATATCGCCTACTACGACAATACCCTGTTGGTCCGGACGATACCATTTTTCATAATAATCGCGTAATGCCTGATAAGGGAAATTGTCTACTACTTCCATTATGCCGATAGGAAGCCTATAGGCATATTTACTTCCCGGATAAAGGGTAGGGAGGGCTTTTTCGTACATACGCATCATAGCGTTTGTGCTAGTACGCCATTCTTCATGAATCACACCGCGTTCGCTGTCTATTTCCTTAGGGTCCAGTGTCAGGTCATCGGCCCAGTCATGCAAAATTAGCAAACAAGAATCTACAACGCCGTCACGTATCACGGGAACATTGGAAATATTGTATACTGTTTCATCTATGCTAGTGTAAGCATTCAGGTTTTCACCGAATTTCACCCCTATGCTTTCCAGATATTGGATGAGGGTTTTGTCCGGGAAATTTTTAGTTCCGTTAAAGCACATGTGTTCTAAGAAGTGTGCCAAGCCTCGCTGGTTGTCTTCTTCCAAAATGGAACCTACTTTTTGAGCGATGTAGAAATCGGCTCTATTTTCGGGGAGTTCGTTGTGACGGATGTAATAAGTTAATCCGTTGTCCAATTTACCGATGCGGACGTTAGGGTCCGTAGGGATGGGAGGCGTTTGCTGTTGTGCAAAGCCCACCGACACGCTGCCTAGAATGATCCAGGCAGCTGCCATCTTCCTTAGAAAATGTGTCATAGTGTTTGTTGTGGGGTTAGTTTATTTTATTATAATAAGTCATTGGCAGATAGGTATCTTTCTGCTTCTATGGCAGCTTTGCAGCCACTTCCAGCAGCAGTGATAGCCTGTCGATAATGCGGGTCGGCCACATCGCCGGCAGCGAACACACCGGGGACTTTCGTACGCGGAGTACCTGCTTCTGTAATAATGTAGCCTACTTCGTCTGTGTCTAAATAATCCTTGAAAATGTCTGAATTGGGCTTATGGCCGATAGCCAGAAAGAATCCGTCGATGGGCAAGTCATAACGTTCTTCGTTGCATTCACCCTGACGCTTTACCAAATGAACGCCTTCTACGCCATTCTCTCCGTATAAGCCGACAGCGTTGTGTTCGAACAGTACCTTGATGTTAGGATGGTTCATAACACGTGCTTGCATAATCTTGGATGCGCGTAAGAACGGTTTACGTACAATCAGGTAAACCTGTTTGGCCAGTCCTGCCAGATAGACAGCCTCCTCACAAGCAGTGTCACCGCCACCTACTACAGCTACAGTTTTCTTGCGATAGAAGAAACCGTCGCAGGTGGCGCAGGCACTTACACCCATTCCGGCATATTTTTGTTCGTCTTCCAGACCTAGATATTTGGCGGTGGCACCTGTGGATATAATTACAGTTTCTGCCTCAATCACTTTTTCGTCATCAATGGTGATGCGGTAAGGACGTTTGCTCAGGTCGGCGGAAGTTGCAATACCATTGCGGATATCCGCGCCAAAACGTTCTGCTTGTTTGCGCAAATCCTCCATTAGCTGGGTACCGCTGATACCTTCGGGATATCCGGGGAAATTCTCCACCTCGGTAGTGATGGTCAACTGGCCTCCGGGCTGTAAGCCTTCATATAAGACCGGAGCGATGTTAGCGCGTCCTGTATAAATGGCTGCGGTATAGCCGGCAGGACCTGAGCCGATGATAAGGCATTTAACTTTTTCTGTACTCATAATACTTATTTCTTTACTTAATTTAATTTGATGAATATTATATTATCTCTCTATCTTGAACTCTGTTTGCTATCGTAAGTCTATCACTTCAGCGTTTGGGAATTTCTTTTTATCAAACTTGAATGTCGCATTGTCCAGCGGCTGGTTGGTTTGGTAAGAAGTGACGATAATCTCGTTTGCCGATTTATTATTTTGTTCTACCTTTATATATAAAGGCTGATATGTTTGGGAAACGAACAAGGTGATGGATGTGATATCTTGTTTATTCTCCGGGGTCAGTATCACTTCGAACCCTTGTTTGCCGTTACGGCTTTTTGTCCCCGCATACTTATAATTATATCCGTTTTTGTAAATGGATAACAGTGCGTATGGGTTAATGGTTTGCAATTCTTCTGGGGTAGGATTGCTCACATTCACTTCTTCGCTGCTTTCCAGATAACTCCATTGCGTTTTTCCGTCAAACCAGCTTTGTATTCCGCCACTGTTCAGATAGAACTGGTTGCCTTTTAGCAATAAGGTTCCATTGCCTGTCCCCCCAAAGGTGGCACGGATGCCTCCGGCCTGTTGCAGGGCATTGGCGGTTTTGTCCAATATCTCCCGTGCCTGTTTGTCCTTTTGTGCGGACAGGCTGACCGAAAGGAAAAGGATTAATACCAGTAAATATGTTCTTTTCATTTTTATCATAACATTATTAAACAACTTATTGTTGTAGATTGTTCAATTTCATTTCCAGGTCTGTTTCATCCATGCAGAGTACGTCACGCGCCTTGCTTCCTTGAGTGGGGCCAACAATTCCTGCTTTTTCCAGTTGGTCCATGATACGTCCCGCACGGTTGTAACCGATAGAGAACTTGCGCTGGATTAGCGAAGTAGAGCCTTGCTGATGAATCACTACCAGTCTGGCTGCGTCTTCAAACATAGGGTCCAATCGGTTCATGTCCACTTCCCCTACACTGCTTTCACTCTCTTCGCCTACGTATTCGGGCAACATGAATGCGGTGGTGTATCCTTGTTGTTTACTGATGTAATTGGCTATTTTCTCCACTTCAGGAGTATCCACGAATGCACATTGCACACGTACCGGATCATTACCTTGCAAGTAAAGCATATCTCCCTTACCAATCAGTTGTTGTGCTCCCGAACGGTCCAGAATAGTACGTGAGTCCATCATGGCAGCTACGCGGAAGGCGACACGTGCCGGGAAGTTAGCTTTAATAGTACCAGTGATAATATTCGTTGTCGGACGCTGGGTGGCGATAATGGCATGTATGCCCACCGCACGCGCCAACTGAGCGATACGGCAGATAGGCAATTCCACTTCCTTACCCGCTGTCATAATCAAGTCACCGAACTCGTCAATGATGATCACGATATAAGGCATGAAGCGATGGCCCTTTTCCGGATTCAGCTGTCGGTTAATGAATTTCGCATTATATTCTTTGATATTACGGCAACCGGCTTTGCGCAACAGGTCGTATCGGGCATCCATTTCTATACACAATGAGTTCAGGGTTTGTACCACTTTAGTAACATCAGTGATAATTGCATCTTCTCCATCGGGCAGTTTAGCCAGGAAATGTTTCTCAATCGGAGCATAGATGGCAAATTCCACCTTTTTCGGGTCTACAATAACGAATTTCAGTTCTGCCGGATGTTTCTTATATAATAAAGAAGTCACGATGGCGTTCAGTCCTACAGACTTACCTTGTCCGGTAGCACCGGCCACCAGCATGTGGGGAGCCTTTGCCAAGTCCACCATAAAGACTTCGTTGGTAATGGTCTTGCCTAACGCCACAGGCAGTTCATAGGTGGTTTCCTGGAACTTTTTACTGTTCAGGATAGACTTCATCGGTACGATACGCGGGTTGGCATTCGGAACTTCAATACCGATAGTACCTTTACCCGGTATCGGGGCGATGATACGGATCCCCAGTGCCGACAAACTTAATGCGATATCATCCTCCAAGTTTCTGATTTTCGAGATACGAACTCCTTCTGCCGGAGTGATTTCGTATAATGTGATGGTAGGACCTACGCTTGCCTTGATAGAGCTGATTTCGATTCCGAAACTGCGTAAAACCTTGATGATGCGGTCTTTGTTGGCATTTTGCTCTTCCATGTCAATATTGGGACCATCATCTTCGTATTCATTTAGCAAATCCAAACTAGGGAATTTATAGTTTTCCAAATCCAGACGGGGGTTGTATGGTGGAAGTACGGGACCTTTGTATGCTTCGTCTTCCTCATTTGTTTCTTCACTGATTGAAAAATCAGGTTCATCTGTATCTTCTACTTCCTCTTCTTCAGTCATATAGGCAGGTTCCTGTTCTATTTCCGGTCCAGCAACCTGGTTGTTCTCAAAAGGGAAAGGGACCTGGTCTTCCACTTCTTCCTTTATCTTTTCCGGCTGTTCCAGTTCGAAATCTACAATGGCAGGTCCGGGATTGGAGAATTCCTTCTTGTTCTCTTCCTTTCGGGGAGTTTCTTTGACCGGACTTTCTTCAGTTGCAGAAGAAGCTTGCTCTCCTTTTTTCTTCCGTTTGAAATTAGGGTGCAAAGCCTTGCGTATAATTTGTATGGTTTCATTGCTTAAATATACAAAGAACAACAGTGCTGTGATGAACAATAACAATCCCAAGCCAGGTATACCTACTTGTGAAATTAGCCAGTTGCTTACATTGTATCCGTGCAGTCCGCCCGGATAGATGAAACTGTTTCCGAAAGTGCCGTCAAAAATAAAACCCAGTGTGATGGAGAACCAGATGAGCAGGATGGAACAGGACATGAACCATTTCCAGATACGGAACTGATAGGCTTTCATTAATTTCATACCCACTACTGCCAGGAACAAAATGATAAAGTAAGCTGCCAGTCCGAAACATTCATTTATAAGGAATTCGGCAAGCTGTGCGCCGCGTGCTCCGGCATAGTTCTTTACATGGTTGGTAGTCTGCATCAGTTCACCCGGCTGCTGGTTGTCCAAAATACTTTGGTCCGCTGCTCCTGTAAAGAAGAAAGAGGTAAATGCCAGCAACAGATAAACAGCAAAAATAACACTAATCAATCCGATTACAAAATGCGTTGTTTCATTCTTAAAAAAAGCGGAGAATCGTTTGGTTGATACCTTTTTAGGCTCTGTCTCCTTATCTGATTTTTTCTTTGCCATACGTCTTCATTCTATTTATTATTTCGCAAATGTACATGAAAAACATTAATTATTGCCTTATTTAATCTCTTTTTTCTTAACTTTGCGATTCAATTTTAATGTTTATGGAAAAGTACAGTCAGGTGATATTTGACAAAAATACAGTAGAATTTGTGACGGTGGCCGCCGAATATTGTGGTTTTCTGGAACGTGCCCGTGATATGAAACGCTATGATTTTGTAGATACTGCCTTAAAAATACTTCCGTTGCTTTATTTGAAAGCGACTTTGTTGCCTCCATGTGAACCGATAGGAGAGGATGAGCCTGAAATCTTCGTTACTGAAGAAGATTATGAACTGATACGTAGGGCTGTGGCCGGTGTATTGGGGGCGAAGGACGATTATCTGGAAGTGTTCTTGCCGGATATGGCATACAGTGACACGCCCATCAAGAAATGTATTTCAGAAGATTTGGCGGATATTTATCAGGATTTGAAAGACTTTATCAGCGTATTCCAACTGGGACTGAACGAAACGATGAATGATTCGTTAGTAGTCTGTAAGGAACATTTCAGGGAATTCTGGGGGCAGCGTTTGGTAAACACCATGCGTGCCTTACACGATGTAAAGTATACTCCTGCCGATGATGACGAGGAAGAAGAAATGGAAGATGAGAATTCATTATTATGAAACAAATAAAAAAAACGATTACTAAAGCCGAGATAGCAGCAATGCCCAAGGTGCTTTTTCCCGGACGTATCTTCGTGATTTATACAGAGAGCGAGGCCGAGAAAGCAGTAGCCTACTTGAAAGATCAGCGCATAGTGGGGGTGGATACGGAAACACGTCCGTCTTTCAAGCGAGGTACTACTCATAAGGTGGCTTTGTTGCAAATATCTACGCAAGATACCTGTTTCTTGTTCCGTTTGAACCGGATAGGTATGCCCGATTCTCTGCAAGAGTTTTTGATGAGCGATACCTTGAAGATAGGTTTGTCGCTGAAAGACGATTTTAATTCGTTGAGGAAACGTGAGAATGTGCATCCCGACCGGGGTAACTGGATAGAGTTGCAGGACTATGTAGGACGATTCGGCATAGCTGACCGGAGTCTGCAAAAAATCTTCGCGAATTTGTTTGGTCAGAAGATTTCAAAAAGCCAGCGTCTTTCCAATTGGGAAGCGGATGTGCTTAGCGAGGGACAGAAACTATATGCAGCCACAGACGCGTGGGCTTGTGTGGAAATTTACAATTGCCTGACGGAATTGGAACGTACGGGTAATTATGAGATAAAAGAGGAAGAACCAATAGAAACAACAGTAAATACAAATGGCTTATAAAAAAGTATACCTGAAACCGGGTAAGGAAGAGTCGTTAAAGCGTTTTCATCCGTGGGTATTCTCCGGAGCTATCCAGCGCATTGAAGGAGAACCCGAAGAAGGCGAGATAGTGGATGTATACACTTCAAAGAAAGAATTTATAGCTTGCGGGCATTTCCAGATAGGAAGTATTGCCGTGCGCGTGCTCTCTTTCAAGGAAGGTGAGATTGATCATGAATTCTGGAAGCATAAACTGGAAGTGGCCTATGATTTGCGTCGCAGTTTGGGTTTGGCTGGTAATCCTGCAAATAACACTTACCGTCTGGTTCATGGCGAAGGGGATAACTTGCCGGGTTTGATTATTGATGTATACGATCATACAGCCGTGATGCAGGCACATTCGGCCGGAATGCACGTTTACCGTATGGAGATAGCCGATGCTTTGTCCGAGGTGATGGGGGATGTAGTCCGGAACATTTATTATAAATCAGAAACCACGTTGCCTTTCAAGGCAGACTTGGGACCGGAGAACGGCTTCATCAAAGGAGGAAGTCCCGAAAACATAGCGATGGAATATGGATTGAAATTCCATGTAGATTGGCTGAAAGGGCAGAAAACGGGTTTCTTTGTGGATCAGCGTGAGAACCGTCATTTGTTGGAACGTTATGCCAAAGGGCGTAATGTATTGAATATGTTTTGTTATACAGGAGGGTTTTCTTTCTATGCCATGCGTGGAGGCGCGAATCTGGTGCATTCGGTAGACAGTTCGGCAAAAGCTATTGATCTTACCAATATGAACGTGGAATTAAATTTTCCGGGTGATCCCCGTCATAAGGCGTATGCTGAGGATGCTTTTAAGTACCTGGATCGTATGGGAGATCAATATGATTTGATAATTCTTGACCCTCCTGCATTTGCCAAACACAAGGATGCTCTCCGTAATGCATTGCGCGGCTATACGAAACTAAACGCTAAAGCATTTGAGAAAATCAAACCGGGAGGTATTCTGTTTACTTTCTCTTGCTCGCAGGTGGTAGATAAGATGAATTTCCGCAATGCGGTATTTACAGCTGCGGCACAAAGCGGACGTAGTGTACGTATTCTGCATCAATTGACTCAGCCGGGAGATCATCCCGTAAATATTTACCATCCTGAAGGAGAGTATTTGAAAGGGCTGGTGCTGTATGTGGAATAATTCAATTTATTTATATATTATATAGTACAATGGCGTTTTTACAGGATTTGAATCTGCAAAAGCGCCATTAAAGTTTAAATGATGTTAATCAGAAGCGAATAGTTGTAGTATTATTATGTTTGATAACATAAAACTCCTTATCTTTGCACTGTGTTTTTCATGGTATTAGATTTAAGGTTAATGAAGATTGGGTGTCTGGGATAGATACCCTTCTTTTTTTATATATGATATAGACCGTTTTTTAAAGCTTCTTCCTGAAAGAAAGATTTGCTCTGTTTTTTTCTTCCACTCCTTACATTTTCTCTTTTGGGGTGACAGGCCTATGCTTGTTTTTCCGTTTATATCCATTGTGGGATTTTTCTTGATAGGATTTGTTCTTCTTCAATCCAGGCAGCATAAAGTTCGCTCGCTTGGTCCTAAAGCTTTATACACGCTTTCCTAAGCCTTTTCGGGCTGATGATTAAGGAGATTTTTACGGTTATGTAGTACAGACTCCGACAGTGGACTATACAGTCGCTTCGAATGGACTATACAGTCTATTATAAGCGTCTGTATAGTCCACTGTCGGAGTCTGTATTAGGTGGCTGGAAGAAAGAGCTTAATGTAATGGAAGAAAAAGCTTAGATAACGGGTAATGAGCAGGAATGCTTCAAAATGTCAATAATAGAAAGGTTGCAGGCTTTTTAATGAAGTTGTAATACTACCATCTCACTCTCGGTGCCTATTCTGAAAGGAGGTCCCCATAAAGATAATCCGCTGGAAACATATATATGGCTGTTTTCCCATTGGCGATAGCCGTGACTTTGTTCATAAAGATGGTCTGTTACCCAATTCATGGGCCAAACCTGTCCATGGTGGGTGTGTCCGCTGAACTGTAAGTCGATACCGGCTGCCTGACTCTCTGCCAGTTGGTAAGGCTGATGGTCCAACAGAATAACCGGTTTGCTTTTATCTATACGGGCCATTAACTTTTGTAATGGAAGCCGTCTGGCATTGCTACGGTCGTCACGTCCTATCAGTTGTATGCCGCAGGGAAGTGTGACAACCGAGTCGCGCAGTAGTTGTATAGGAGTATTTTGTATAAATTGGATACTTTTGTCTATCCCGCTGATATATTCATGGTTTCCGGGGACCATGTAGATTCCCAGTGGTGCTTTTAATTCCGTTAGTTCTTCAGCCATGTTTTCAGCATAAAGAGGTATTACGCTGTTATCAATTAAATCGCCTCCAATTAGGATTAAGTCCGGATTCTGTCCGTTAATCATTTTCACATATTGCTTCAAAGACGTTTTTCCTGTGCCGTTGCCCAAATGTATATCGCTCACTGCAACTATTTTTATAGGACGCCGATTATCGGTCAGCGGTTTGGTGAGCGTGATGTTGACAGTATTTATCTTGGGATGGCGATAATTATAGTATCCATATCCCAACAAGACGAATGTGGCCAGTAAAGAAGTCATGAAACTCTGGTTGAAAGAAATAGAGCACAGTTTCAATAAATCAAAGAAAAGTAAAAACAAGACCATATATAAAGTGAATATCAGCCAGCCTGTCCCGACCTCATACATTATGTGGGATAAGTAAAACGGTATCTTCACATTGCGACTTAGCATCGTTCCGAAAAAGGACAGTGCAGCTAGCCAGAATAAAACAGTCAATAAAATCTTGATTCCGTATGGAAAGCCGGATAATGTTTGCAAACCTCTGTAAAATATGTAGGCATTTCCTCCAAGGTATGTAAAGATAAGAATGATGAAAAATGTCGGCATAAAGTCAATACATTAAATTTGGATTACAAAGGTAGTCCAATTCTTGATAAAAGAGAAACAAACTATTGATATAAACATGAAAATAGTATAAATTGGTTGCCTTAAGGATGAAGATCACGGTGGCGTGTTATATAGAAACAGGAGGTGCTGAAGTAATTTCTGATGTGTTTTAACTGTGCCAGTACAGGATATAATTTTCGTGGCCGCAGATGGAACTTCTGTTGGTAGTGTGGGTTGATGAACCATAATTGTCTGTCGATTATTTCGTATCCATACTTTTCAGCAAGTTGTTCAAAGGTGTCTATGGTCATGCGGCAGCGTTTGATGTCTGATAATTCTTCGATACATGATGGTGTTTCATGGAAACATCTGAGCAGAAACCGATAGAATATACCGGGACATAAATGGATGAAAGGAAGAGAGGAGACGAACCGGTTGTGACAAATTTGCTGATGTCCGCCAAATGGCATTTGCCAAGACGGGAATCCCCAGAATATGATGCCTCCCTTAGCTAGAAGAGGAGAGAGGCAACGGAAGAATTCTTCTTTGTTACTGATGTGTTCAATGACATCGTGTATCAGGATGAGCTGGTAACGGGAAACTGAAGAGAAGTTGAAGAAATCCATCGTCCTGAATTCTCCTTTATAGCCGGAGGCGGCGAAGAAGGATTGTGCCTGGTGTATGTGGCTGGCTGCACGGTCTATGCCTGTTACCTTGCAGTCTAGTTCGGCAAAGGGGAGCAGGTTACCTCCTTCTCCGCAACCTATTTCCAGTATGTGGGTAGAAGAGCTGAGGGAGATAAATTGCTTTACATAGTCTATATAGAAACTGCGTGATGTGTTTGCTAGTTCGTTAAAATAACATTGTCTGTCTTGATGTCTTTTTTGCATGGCTGTCTTTTTATCCTATAGATACAAGGATGGACAAAAGACTGCATGAAGTTTCCTTAATAATTCCAGCGCACTCCCAACTGTAGGTTGAAATGGAACGGGTACTCGTCACGTATTGTGTTTTTAAAGCTGCCGTCCTTGAAATAAAAAGCTGCTCCGGGTTCTATAAAAGCCCCTAGGGTAGGATTTATATTATATTGTATTCCCAATGCGGCGTGTATGGAGAATTGGAACGGTTTTATTTTCAGACTCTCTGTACTGGAATAGATTTTTTCTTTCTGAACGATGAAATCTTGTTCCAATTTACCCGATACGGATTTGTCTATCGTGCCTCCTCCCGTGGTATAAAAGGAAAAGGTACGGGTGGTATAAAGCCGGCGGTCTAGTTTCACAGACAAGCCTATGTAGTGGAACTTTTGTCGTTTAACCCACTTGGAATCTTCTCCTATGGAACTTTCGGACGACAGATAGGTATATTGCAGACCTGCACTGACTCCCCAATGCCTGCTTATGGATTTACGGAACGAAAGCGCAAAACTGACGGGGAGATTATAATGGGTATATTCTGTCATGGGGCGTCCTGTGTTGTTATTTGCTATTTGTAGCAGAGCTCCGTAAGCTTGTGCATCGGGAAAGTCCGAGGGATATTCCTGCAAATAGTTTTTGAAGTCATTCCAATACATAATTTCATCCTTATGAGAACTTCCTATGTCTCCCCGGGAAAAAGTTTTGTTTATGAAGCCGGTGCTTGTTCCATTATTGCCGGCAGATATGGCAAGTGCCAAAGTATATTCGGAACGTTTATGCGGTAATGCAAAGTGGTTATGTCCGGAGGGGCTCTTGTGTACAGATTCTGTGTTCCGGATTGTATCTTGTGCCGGGAGAGTGCATTCTATTCCTATATTATTTGCCGTATCGGTATTGATACTTGTTTGGATTGGTGGTTTTGTCAAGGAAGTTGTCTTTGATTGGGGCCTGTCCGGTAATAGTTTGTTTTCAGGCATAATGGAAGGATTGCCTGTAATGCTTCTTGGCTGGTGTGCCGGTAAGGATACGACGGGCGAGGCTACTTTGTGCTTTTCTGTCTGTAAAAAATAAAAAGTGGTGGCAAAAGGTATAAACAGCAAGAGGAGAACGGCTGCTATACGCATCGTTCTTATCCTTTTTTTCTTATGTAAATAGGGGGTGAAATATTCCGTTTGAAAATGATTCCAATCATTTTCGGGGAGGGGCTTTTCGTATTCGTTAACCCGTTGTTTCAAGTGGTCTATCCACGGTTCTTCTTCCTGTTTCATAATGATTGTCGAGTTAAGTATTCTTTAATTTTTTGAGCAAGTACACATTTGGCGCGGTGCAGTTGTGAGGAGGATGAATGTTCGTTAATGCCTAATGTCTTCGCAATCTCCTTATGAGGCATTCCTTCGAATACGGCCAAGTTCAGTATGGTGCGATAGCCTGCCGGTAATTCAGCTATGAATTTCATCAAGGTTTCAATAGGAATCGAAATCATATCTTCTTCGTCCACAGGCTGCATGTCTTCTTCCAGATCATCTACAGAAAGGAAAAAGCAGGTTTTCTGTTTACGGAGATGATGTAAGGAGGTAGTTACCATGATACGGGTGACCCAGGATTTGAATCCATGCAGGTCGGTGGCATGTAGTTGGTCGATGGCGGAAAATACTTTGATGAATCCATCATGCATGATGTCCAAGGCCGATTCTTCGCCTACATAGCGACAGCACACTCCATACATTTGGCGGGAGAAGAGTCTGTATATGGTTTCCAAAGCTTCCCTCTTTCCGGCTTTACATCCTTCTATTAGTTCTGCGTCATTCATTTTTCTTTTGTCATGTTATTATATAAAGATACAGGGGAGAATAAAAGACTGCATAAGAACAGGAGTTTTTCTATAAAATAGATGTGAAATAGAAGATTATTGCCTACATTTGTTAGGTTAAAACAAAATAGATGAGAAACATGAGAAAACAACTTTATGCAACATTGGCTTGCTTTCTTCTCACTCCGGTCACAACTTACGGGCAGGGCTGGAAACTTTATGAGGAAGCTGCGAAAGGAGAATCGTATGCCAAGTTTGACTGTGTGGCGTTGCTGGACAGTACATCGGTGTCAGTACAACCGACAGGGCAGGGATCATTTGCCGTATGTAAGGTTATCAAGGTGCAGACTCCTAAAGGAGCAGTAGCTAACCGGGTGATTAAATATGATTATGATCCGTTGACGGCTCATGCCGAGTTTAAACGTGTGACGATATATCATGCTGACGGGCAGATTGAAGAGGTGGATGTGAAGAAGACCTGTGACTATGCGGCTCCGGCCCGTGCTATTTATTGGGGAGCACGACAGATTATGATAGAAGTGGGGGCTTTGAACCCCGGTGATGTCATAGATTATGAAATAGCGAAAAAGGGATTTACATACGCTTTGCTGGGAGCTGTTCCTGAGGATGATTCCCGGTTCATACCTCCCATGCGTGGCCAGTTCTATGACATTGTTCCATTTTGGAGCAGTGAGCCTACCGTGCGTAAAGTGTACAAGGTCAGTATTCCTATGGAAAAAGAGATGCAATTTCAATTTTATCAAGGAGAATGTACATCGTCCATGCGTTATGAAGACGGACGGAAGGCTTATACTTTTGCTATGGAGGACATGATGCCTTTCCGGCGGGAGCCGAATATGGTAGATTTGTTTGATGCAGCTCCTAAACTGATGATGTCTTCTACTCCTCATTGGAAAGACAAGTCTTTGTGGTTCAATAAGGTCAATGAGGATTATGGAAGCTTTGCTCCACTGCCCGAAGCGCAGAAGAAAGTGGACGAACTGATAAAAGGAAAGAAAACCGAAATGGAGAAAATAGCTGTACTGACCCATTGGGTGGCGGATAATATCCGTTATGCAGGTATCTCTATGGGAAAAGGAGAGGGCTATACGTTACATGATACTAAAATGAATTATACGGATCGTTGCGGCGTGTGTAAAGATATAGCAGGAACTTTGGTTTCTTTTCTGCGCATGGCGGGGTTCGAGGCCTATCCGGCCATGACGATGGCGGGCAGTCGTGTCGAAAGTATTCCTGCGGATCATTTCAACCATTGTGTAGCTGTGGTGAAACTTGCTGATGGAACTTATATGCCGTTAGATCCCACATGGGTTCCTTTCTGCCGTGAGTTGTGGAGTAGTGCCGAGCAACAGCAGAATTATCTGCCCGGTGTACCTGAAGGTTCCGATCTCTGTCTGACTCCTGTTTCTGCTCCGGAAAATCACTATGTACGCATCAAGGCAGACAACCGCTTGGACGCTAATGGTACTTTGCGTGGTACATTTACCATTCAAGCCGAGGGACAGAGTGACAGCAATATACGCAGCATCTTTACAAGAGGTTTTCAGAGCCAATGGCGTGCGACTATGGAAAGACAATTGCTGGCTGTTTCTCCTAAAGCCAGATTGCTGAGTGTAGATTATGGCAGGAATCCTAAAGATTATCAAGCTGCTCCTATCCAAATCATTTTCCGCTACGAGATTCCGGATTATGCCATGCAAGGGGAGAAGGAAATGTTGTTCAAGCCTTTGGTTATGAATAATCTTTATAATCAGGTACGCTCTTATCTACGGATTGATACAGAAATGAAGGAACGGAAGTATGGTTTTAAAGACGCCTGCTCCCGTTTGGTGGAATTGGATGAAACCATTCAATTGCCATCAGGCTATAGGCTGATAAATGGGCCAAAGGAGGATACCATGCAGGGAACGGGAGCCGATTTTGAAGGCTCACTTCTACAAAAAGGAAACCGGGTGGTCCTGCATAATCGTCTGGCTTTGAAAAAGCGTGTATATGAAGCGTCGGATTGGGATAGCTTCCGTAAAGCGGTGGAAGCTCATAAAGCATACGGTGATTATTTGGTGATTAAAAAGTAAAGCGACATGAAAAAGATTTATTATATATATGTATGCTTGGGAGTGTTGTTATCGACAGCTCTTCCGGCAAAAGCGGCTTCTGAAGCAGAATTTGGGAAGTTAGCCAAGACTTATACATTACATAAGGACGGTAGTCAGGAAATGCGGGTATATAAGGAGTTGACTTTATTTACACATGCAGCGATGAATGGTTTGTATGGTGAAAGCTTCATTGTTTACAATCCGGCATATCAGGAATTGAAGATACATGAATCTTATACTCGCCAGAAAGACGGGAAGATAGTAAAGACTCCCGAAAATGCATTTGTAGAGGTTCTTCCTGCTGCGGCGGCTGATGCTCCTGCCTATAACGGACTGAAAGAGATGGTGGTGGTACATACGGGACTGGAGTTGGGAGCGACTATTTGTTTGGATTACTCGGTTATCACACGTCCCGGTTATTTGCCCGGGCTGGATGTATATGTGCCGGTAGAGGAGTTATCGCCCGTCAAAGAATATATCTGTAGTGTGTCGGTTCCTGAGGACAAGCCTTTGAATTATGCATTGATAAACGGAAAAGCTGCACCGGTAGTGAAAAATGAGAATGGAAGTAAAGTTGTTACTTGGACACTGAAGAATATTCCTGCTTATTATCCTATGGAAAGTACTCCTGCTTTATCAGGAAATATACCGGTTATTTTAGCAAATACGTATCCGTCGATGGCCGATGCTTTGAAAGTGCTGAAATCTCAATTTACGGCAGCTCATGAAAAAGAGGTCATGGCTTTGGCACAAAAATTATTGCAAGGAAAAAATGCGGATGAAAAGGAAGCTGTCCTGATGAACTATGTACATGGATTGGGCACGTCCCGGTTGTCTTTGTCCGAAACAGGATACCGGATCCGTCCGGCAACTGAAGTAATCCGTACTGCCTATGGCACGGAAGCGGAAAAGATAAATCTGCTTGCAGGATTGTTGCAGGCGGCAGGATTACAAGGTGAGGTTAAGGTTGCTTTTGGCGTAAAAGCACCGGATAATTGTTTGGGATTGGGCGCTATCAGCCAGTTGTTTCTGGACTCTCCTGTCATAGCGGGCATACAGGAATATCAGCCTGTCAATACGTTGGATGGTAAGAAAGCGGTTTTGGAAGTGAAGAATAAACCGGTTTATGAAACGGATACGATAACAGTCACTTCTGAAACAGGTAAAACGTTGGCAGGGGGCTATCGTCTGATAACATTGCCTCGCGCTAAAACCGGAATAGCCATGAATGGTTATGGCTTTGGAAATACAGAACGTACTACGAACCTGTTGCTTCCTGGTATGACGGATGAAACCTATATTTGCATAGTAAATGTTCCGTCGGATATGCAGGTATGTACTCCGCAAAAGGCAAAAGAAATAGTCAATGCGGTAGGGAAATTGAAAATAACCGTACAGACTACAGAGGATAAGACGGAAGTAACCCGTTCGTTGCGACTGAATAAACAATGGATAACTCCCACCGATTATGCAGATTTTCATCGGTTGATGTCCGAATGGGAGGATAGTCATCATACTACTCTATTGCTGAAAGAGAAGAAGTAATCGGGTAAAAATTGGTTGAAATAGTTGAAAAGTTGGTCATCCCTTGAAAAAGGAAAGGCCGGCTTTTCTTATTTTCCATCGGAGGATTTACATTTGTGGTATTTAAAACCTATAAAATGAATGATATGAGTGGAAAACATGGTATAGTTTGTATGGGCTTGTTGATGGTGCTTTCTTCTTGTCACGACGACAAGCAGGTTACTGCTTCAGGATTACAACGTAAGGATTTTCAGACAGAAGTGAATGGGCAGTATACCGATTTATTTACTTTGAGTAACAAAAAAGGGATGGAGGTCTGTATCACGAACTATGGGGCGCGAGTAGTTTCTATCCTTGTACCCGACAAAAATGGAAAAAGGGAAGATGTAGTGTGTGGATTTTCCACGATTGGTGAGTATATGGAGCAACGGCAAAATTTTGGTTCTACGGTGGGACGCTATATAGGACGTATTCTGAATGCGCGTTTCACACTGGACGGGGTAGAGCATAAGCTGGTCCCTAACAATGGGAAGTCCGGACATATATCACATGGGGGGAATCCCGGTTTTGCCGATAGAATATGGAAAGTGGAACAGGCAGATACATATACGGTTCGTCTGTCTTATCTCTCCCCTGATGGAGAAAATGGTTTCCCCGGAAACCTGAAAGTGACGTTAGTCTATAGTCTTGGTGAGGATGAGAATGCACTGGATTTGACATACGAGGCAACTACGGATGCACCCACGGTACTTAATCTTTCTCATCATTCTTTTTTTAATATCTCGGGAGACTTTACAAAAAGCGTGGAAGACCAGCAACTTTGGGTAGATGCAGATCGCTTTACTCCATACGATGATAAGAAATGTGTCACAGGAGAATATCTCCCGGTGGCCGGTACTCCCCTTGATTTCCGTATGCCGCATACTATTGGAGAACGTATAGATGCGGATTATCCGCAATTGAAGGTAGTAAACGGATACGATCATACTTGGGAATTGAATACGAAAGGAGATGATACAAGGCCGGCTGCTTGGGTGTATGATCCAACAAGCGGGCGTAAGATGGAGATCTTCACCACCGAACCGGGAATACAAATCTATACCGGTAATGGACTGAAAGGAAAAATGACTGGTAAAAGGGGGATAGCTTATCCTTTCCGTTCGGCGGTATGTTTCGAAACGATGCATTTTCAAGATAGCCCCAATCAGCCTGAATTCCCCAGTACTGTACTCCGGCCGGGAGAGGTTTTTCATAGTCATACGGTTTATAAGTTTGAATAATTTGCTAATCTGTCAATTTGCTGATGTGCTAATTAGGGGTGCTATATATGCCCACACGGTTATTGGTATATTAGCAAATTGACATGTCGGCAAATTATTTTTCATTTTGATGTAACGTTTCCCTACCTCTATGTGTCATACTAGTGAACATGGAACAAAATAGATTTGAAATAGAGGCAAAACGAATGCGGCCGGCTTTGTTAAGAATGGCTATCCGTTATCTGGAAGACTCCGATGAGGCAGAAGATGCAGTACAAGATGTACTGTTGAAACTTTGGTTTCTTCGCGACCGTCTGGACCAATATCGTAGCGTGGATGCACTGGCTATTGTTATAACCAAGCATTTGTGTATTAATCGTTTGCGAGGTATTCGAATAGAGAAAGTCGATTTGGAGCAAGGCATCAGCATTGGTGGAGGTGAAAACCCTGAAATGAAACTGGTAGAGGAAGAGAATATGCAGGAGATACTGGAAGTAATAGGTACTTTACCTGACTTGCAACAGTCTATTCTCCGCATGAAGCACTTGGAAGGTTTCGAAGTAGAGGAGATAGCCCGTCTCACAGGAAGTACGCCGGTGGCGGTACGAACCAATTTGTCGAGAGCTAGAAAAAGAGTAAAAGAACAATTTATGATACACAGTAAGGTATGGAATTAGATAAGAGGAATATAGAAGAATACATTAACCGTTTCTTGGAAGGGGAAACTACGAATGCCGAGGAGCAGGCTATTTATCGTTTCTTCCATACAGGGGATGTACCTTCTCATCTGATGGGATATGCTCCGATGTTTGCCTGGTATGAGGGAGGTATGCAGGGAGAACCGGGTATGTTGCAGCCAGATGGACAGAAGGAGGTTGCTGGAGGAAAGAAATCAGAAAAGGTACCGGTGGTTGGAAAAGAAAGCTTTTATCAGCGTATTCCAATAGCTGTCTGGAGTGCCGGTATAGCGGCAATGATGGTCATTGCGCTGGGGTTAGGTTTTATTTTCTATTCGGAAAACCAAGCAGACGGAAGTGGTGAGTGGTCGTGCTACGAAGGTAGTTATGTGGAAGTGGGAGGCAAGCGCATTTCGGATGTGAAACAGATTATGCCTTGTATTATTGAAACATTGGAAAAGGCGGAACGGGTGGAGAAACTGGCCCAGGAACGTGTGGAAGAAATTCATCGTTCCGAGAAAGAGATAGAAGAAAAGGAATTATTGGTAAGCGAATAAAAAACATAAAAAATAAGATATGAAAACAAGGTTTATTTTAGGAAGTGCATTGGCGGCTGTTTTGCTGCTGTGTGGTGGAACAGGCAAGGTTATGGCCCAGAAGAATATTGATAAAATGGCGGCAGAATTGGAAAAGCGGGATGATGTGGCTATCAACTCTGTAACGAAACGTGACTCTAAAACCCGCAAAGTGGTAAAGGTGGTGAAAAGTTTTTCGTTAAAGGATGAGAAAATAGGCGCAAGGTTGATTGAGGCTTTCGAGAAGGATGAGGAATATGCAGAAACTGCCATTAAGGATATGCCGAAGGGAAGGGGCAAGGCGCAGAAAGCGAATTTTACATTCATTTATAAGATGGATAATGAGAAACGTACTTACACCCTTAATGTCAATGAAAACGGAAATGTAAGCATGACCGTTATTATCAGTCCGATGAAGGATGGGAAAGAAGTGTATTCTGCTGTCCTTGATTCGGAATATTGGGATTCGTTCAATGAGCAGATGGCTGAATTGGGGAATAATCTAAGAGATTCCGGTATAGAGGTGCGCCAAATGAGCCGGGAAGAGATGGAGAAGATGCAGAAAACTATCCGCCAGTCATTGAAAGGACTGGATGCTTATGCCATAGCTGAATAGATAATGGCATTATTTTTCACGAACACCAGATAATAAAACACTCTCTTTTAGTTAGATTACAAAAACTTTTTAATTGTCTTGCCTTTCCGGAAGTTGTGAAACCACCGGAGAGGCTTTGTTTTTTAAGATGAATCTCCATGAAAAATCGAATTGTTTTATATCTTTGCAAGTAATATAAAAAACACACATTAAAGAAGAAAGATGAAAAACGAAATTACCGGAATGAAACTCAGACTGATAGTCATGAACTTCTTACAATTTGCCGTATGGGGGGCTTATCTTACTTCCATGGGGACATATTTGTTTAATATTGGCTTGGGTGCTAGGATAGGCCTGTTTTACGCCATGCAGGGGATTGTTTCCTTGTTTATGCCTGCTGTAATGGGAATTATTGCCGACAGATGGGTGCCTGCTCAAAAATTATATGGCTTCTGTCATTTTATGGCTGCCGTGTTTATGGTGGCTGCCGGGTGGTATGGCTACGTGGATGGTGAAGCGGTTAATTTCAGTACTTTATTTACATTTTATTCTTTTAGTGTAGCTTTTTATATGCCAACATTGGCATTGACAAATTCGGTAGCCTATACCGCACTGGATAAAGTAAAACTGGATCCTGTCATCGCTTTTCCTCCTATCCGTATTTTTGGAACGATTGGTTTCATCTGTTCTATGTTGCTGACGGATATCTTGGGATTCCAAAATAATTATATGCAGTTCTTTTCTTGTGCTTGCTTTGGAGTGATACTGGCCATTTATGCGCTTACTTTGCCCGAGTGTCCTGTAAGTCGTGGTGGAGAACAGAAATCGCTGGTAGATGCTATGGGATTGCGGGCGTTTACACTGTTCAAACAGAAAAAGATGGCTGTTTTCTTTATATTTTCTATGTTGTTGGGGGTTTCTTTACAGATAACCAACGGTTTTGCCAATCCGTTTCTCAGCAGTTTCAGGGGAGTTCCAGAGTATGCTGATACGTTTGGAGTGAATCATGCTAACGCATTGATATCTTTGTCTCAGGTGTCGGAAACGTTGTGTATTTTATTAATACCTTTTGTATTAAAGCATTTCGGAATCAAGCGCGTTATGCTGATAGCCATGTTGGCATGGGTACTTCGTTTCGGATTGTTCGGACTGGGGAATCCAGGGCCGGGTGTCTGGATGTTTGTACTGTCCATGATTGTGTATGGTGTGGCTTTCGACTTCTTCAACATTTCAGGTTCGTTGTTTGTTAACAATGAGACTGATTTATCCATTCGTTCCAGTGCTCAGGGATTGTTCGTGATTATGACAAATGGTATTGGCGCTACAGTGGGAACGTTGGGAGCTCAAGCTGTGGTAAATCGTTTTGTTGATATGAACAGCACTGCTCCGCAGATGGAGGGATGGAGTATGACATGGTTTGTTTTTGCAGGATATGCCTTGGTGGTTGCGGTATTGTTTGCTGTCATATTCAAGTATAAGCATAATCCCAGGCAAGTTTAATAAATTATTTTTGACCATATCCGATGTAAACAGGAGTGGTAGAAGGGAAGTTAAAATTATGGATGAAATAGAATTGAAGGTACATGATATGTCCTCTACATTGCAGCCGGCGGATGCATATGCGCTGGTGTTGGAAGAAGTGAATGGTAACCGTAAGCTGCCTATTATTATCGGTTCGTTGGAGGCGCAGGCTATTAAGGTGGTAATGATGGAATATAAGATGCCCAGACCATTGACGCACGATCTTTTTCTGACAGTGACCAAAGAGTTGGGGGCTGCTTTAAAGAAAGTGTTGATATATAAGGTAAAGGATGGAGTCTATTATTCCTATCTGTTTTTGGAAAAGGAGGGTGAGGTATTTAAAATAGACTCACGTACTTCCGATGCGATTGCGTTGGCTATGCGTTGCGGATGTCCTGTTTATACTACTAATGAGATCATGGAAAGTGAACAGTTGCATGAAGTTGGGAATACGGCATTTTCTGTCAATGTAAATACAGTTGATGTGGTGATGCTGAAAGAAGCATTGTCAAAGGCTATAGAAGAAGAGAATTATGAGCAGGCATCCCGTTTGCGTGATGAGATAAAACGACGGGAACAAGAGGAGGAGAATACGATAGTTTGATATATAAATTGAAAAACAAGAAGAACTATGCATGTTTTTTATACCCCTGATATAGCGAGTAACCTTGAACTTCCAGAAGAGGAAGCAGGACATTGTTTACGGGTTTTGCGTCTTTCCATAGGCGATGAGATAATGTTGACTGATGGAAAAGGTTGTTTTTACAAGGCTGTAATCAGTGCTGCAAGCGGTAAACGTTGCCAAGTGAAGGTAACGGAAACGATTCCGCAGGAAAAAGGGTGGAACGGGTGGTTGCATATTGCCATGGCTCCCACTAAAAATATGGATCGTACTGAATGGTTTACAGAGAAAGCGACTGAAATAGGCTTTGATGAACTGTCTTTCTTGAACTGCCGTTATTCCGAGCGGAAAGTAATCAAGAAAGAACGTATTGAAAAAATTCTGGTATCGGCAGTGAAACAATCGTTAAAGGCGACTATGCCGGTACTGAATGAAATGACGGACTTTAATAAGTTTGTTTCACGGGATTTTAAAGGGCAGAAGTTCATCGCCCATTGCTATGAAGGGGAAAAACTTTTGTTGAAAGATATATTGCGTTCCGGAGAAGATGCTTTGGTGATGATAGGTCCGGAAGGGGATTTTAGCGAGGAAGAAGTGGCTAAGGCTATAGCGGCAGGTTTTCAGCCTGTTAGTTTGGGAAAGTCCCGTCTTCGCACGGAAACAGCCGCATTGGTAGCCTGTCATACACTGAATTTATTAAACCAAAAATAAGAATATGAGAAAAGGTATTTGGGGATTTGCATTGGTGGCGATCATGCTGCTTATGGCTTCCTGTTCGTCTAAAAGTGAATATGCCAATGCTATTCCTAAGGATGCGGCAATGGTCATGTCATTCGATTTCAAAACAATGGCAGAGAAGAGTGGCATAAACGGTAAAGGGGGAGAAAAGGTGGTAGCCAAACTGACGGACGCATTAAAAAGCGGTCTGGAAGGAGAGGCCTATAAAACTGCCGAGAAGATTATTAAAAGCCCGTCTGAATCCGGCTTGTCTTTTACTGATAAAGTATATATGTTCATTACTCCTCATTCTAATGCTTTTGCTTTATTGGCAAAAGTAGATGATGAAGGTAAAGTGGAAGATTTGCTGGAGGCGTTGAAGGAGGAGCAGATATGTACGGAATTGAAAAGCGAAAGCGGATGTACATGGACACAGATGGGTACGGCGCTGTGCGCTTTTAATAAGGGCACTTTCCTGTTGATGGGAAGTAATAAAGGAGATGCTCTCAGCTTGAAAGGAAGTTTGCTTTCATTGATGCGCCAGGATGCTGAAAACAGCTATGTAAAGACCACAGACTTTGGTAAGTTGGCCTCGTCGAAGGGTGAAATTGTCACTGTGATGAATATGTCATTTATTCCTAATGATATTACCATGCAGATGCGAATGGGAATGCCTGCCTATTTGAAATTGGAAGATATCAAATATCTGGTTTCCGCTACTTTCGAAAAAGGTAAAATTGTAGTGAAGATGGAAACATTGATTGAAAATAAGGATTTGATTGCTATGTATGAAAAGCAGTCGGCTGTTTCCGCACTCATCAAAGGAGCTTATTTGGAGTATTTCCCTGCTAATATGTTGGTTTGGGCAGGTGGTAATATCGATGGAAGAGGAATTTATGATTTACTTTGCGAAAATCCTACCATCAAGCAAGCGTTGGATAATCCGATGTTGCCAATAGATATTGAAGGTATATTCTCTTCTATTCATGGGGATGTTGCTGTTGGCTATAGTTCTTTGTCAAATAATGACTTGCTGATTTATGCTGATGTAACGAATAAAGACTTTTTGCAGTCCTTCGAAGACCTGAGACCTTTGTTGGCTATGACCGGTGGGCAGATGCAATTGAACTCTACGGGCAAAGACCAATATGAGTTCCGTATGTATCGCCAGAGCATTTGGTTTGGTGTGAAGGATAATCTGCTTTATATCTCGAACAATGAAAGACTGGCAGATGAGGCAGGCCGCCGTTACGGAGTTTCTTTGCAGAATACTCCTTGGGCCGGAGAAGTGGTGAAAAACCGTTTCTTTATGGCGTTCAATGCGGCGCAGTTGGTGAAGGACGTTCAGGAGAATCCTCGGTTAACCCGTATGCTGGGTAGTGATGCCGCCGTGTTTAATGCTATTTTGGGATCTTGCGACTATGTGGATGTGATGGCTCCCGATTGGAGAAGCGGTCGAATAAATATTGTTATGAAAGATAAAGAAGTCAACGTGCTACAGTTGATCGTACATGGATTAGAGAACTTATGAATACTATAGAATTACAACGGACCCTTCCTGCTGTTTTTGCAGGGAGGGATTCTATTATATCCGATGTCTGGCATCAGTTGTTGACCCTGCAACGTGGGGAAGCCTATTTGGTGGAAGCAGCATCCGGCACTGGGAAATCATCGCTTTGCAGCTACATATACGGATATCGTAACGACTATCAAGGTATCATTTGTTTTGGCGAGAAAAACATCCGTAGTCTTTCGGTGCATGACTGGGTGGAGATTCGGAAACGTTCCATCAGCATGTTGTTTCAGGAATTGCGTTTGTTCACGGAGCTGACAGCGTGGGAGAATGTGCAGTTGAAGAATTCGTTGACCGGATTTAAATCTAAAAAAGAAATCAAGGCTTGGTTTGAACAGTTCGGTATTGCCGATAAATGGGATACACCGGTAGCTAAAATGTCTTTCGGGCAACAGCAGCGTGTGGCGTTGGTCCGCGCACTTTGTCAACCTTTCGATTTTATCTTTCTAGATGAACCTATCAGCCATTTGGATGAAGAAAACGGATGGATTATGTCCCGGATATTGGTGGAGGAAGCGGATAGACAGGGGGCAGGTATCATTGTGACCTCTATCGGCAAGCATTTGGAATTGAACTACACAAAAACGTTGAAACTATGAGGTTGGTTTGGAAATTATTACGTCAGCATATCAGTTTCCCACAATTGGCGGGTTTTTTCTTTGCCAATCTGTGCGGCATGGTCATTGTGTTGCTGAGTGCCCAGTTTTATAAAGATGTGTTGCCTGTTTTTACGGAAGGTGACAGTTTCATGAAGAAAGACTATGTGATAGTAAGCAAAAAGGTAAGTACATTGGGCTCCTTTGTCGGAAAAAGCAAGACTTTTTCCGAACAAGACATTGCTGAAATCAGCGAACAGCCGTTTACCAAAGGAGTAGGGGCTTTTATGCCTTCCCAATTTAAAGTGTCGGCAGGCATGGGGATGGAGAACGTGGGGTTGCACATGTCTACAGCCATGTTCTTTGAGTCTGTACCCGATGAGTATGTGGATGTGAACTTGGATAAATGGGAGTTTGATGAAAATGAACGGGTTGTTCCTATCATTATTCCCCGTAATTATCTGAATCTGTATAACTTTGGTTTTGCACAAAGCCGGAGCCTGCCGCAATTGTCGGAAGGGGTGATGGGTATGGTTAATTTGGATATACGTATTACTGGTGCAGGGCATACGGAAAACTTTAAAGGAAAAATAGCAGGTTTCTCCAATCGCCTGAATACGATTCTTGTTCCGGAAACATTTATGGCGTGGGCTAACAATGAGTTTGCTCCGGGGCAGAAAAGCGAACCGTCACGACTGATTGTAGAAGTGAACAATCCTACGGACGACCGTATTGCCAAGTTCTTTAAAGACAAGGGATATGATACAGAAGATGACAAGTTGGATGCGGGAAAGACTACCTGGTTCTTGAAAGTGATTGTAGGAATTGTGCTTTCTGTAGGTTTGCTTATCAGTGTACTCTCTTTCTATATTTTGATGCTCAGTATTTACTTGTTACTGCAGAAGAATACGTCTAAGTTGGAGAATCTGTTATTGATAGGTTACAGTCCGGCTAAGGTGGCGCTTCCCTATCAAATGCTGACATTGGGCCTCAATGCAGTAGTGTTGTTTTTATCGGTGGGAATTGTGATCTATGTGCGGAATAGCTATATGGATATGATAGAAAAGTTATTTCCACAGTTGGAAGAAGGAAATCTGGGACCAGCCATGGTTATAGGTATTTTGCTTTTTGTGGGTGTATCTTTGTTTAATATAATAGCAGTACGTCGTAAAGTGGCATCTATATGGATGCATAAAGGTTGATAATAGTTATGGTATCTCAGACAGAATTTACGCTTCGTCCCCGTACTAGGGGATTTCACCTGATTACTGATGAAGTGGTGCGCAATTTGCCTCCACTTCCCCAAATAGGTTTGCTTTATTTGTTCATCAAACATACCAGTGCGGCATTAAGTATCAATGAAAATGCTGATCCGGATGTTCGTACGGATATGGAATCTATTTTTAATCACTTGATAAAGGAACGCGAACCCTATTACGAACATACTTTGGAAGGTTGGGATGATATGCCTGCCCATGCAAAGTCAACCATTATAGGAGCTAGTCTTACTATTCCTATTACAGATGGTCGACTGAATATGGGTATTTGGCAGGGAATTTACCTTTGTGAGTTCCGCAACCATGGAGGCGGTCGCAAGATTGTGGCTACTGTAATGGGGGAATAACTCTTTCAGATATTCATCCGGGTTATTATTTATTTAAAAAAATAGATTAATTTCACTTTAATCAGAACTCTTTTTTTAACTTTGTACCAATTCTTGAAAACAGATGAATATTCATTTGAAAACAAGAAGGGACATATATAATTAAGAGCGTTTAAAATATTACCTTGTCTTAGAAAATCCCCAATTTTCAAAGCTGCACAAGTGTAATACAACAAGCGCTCACGTCTTGTGTTTATACTCCTTTACAGGATTAGTATATTCATAAAGACGTGGGACACTGTTGTTATTATTTGTGCAGCTGGTATGGGGATACCTCTAAGGCAGATAAAATATTAAGCAGGTCCCACGTCTCTTTTTATGTTTGTACCATAAAAATGAATGGATAAAACTAGCCTGAGTGATGAAAATTATTGTTTGGAATTCGCAGGATAAATGTGTGGCTGATTATCATAGGTTGATAAGAGGTTGCGATGTATTGTGCCTGTTGGATTGCGGGCAGTGGACGGTTCCGATGTATGCGCTTCAGATACAGAAGGGTCTGTTTCATTGGAAAGTTGAGCATGAAGGTCTTTCCTATGATATATTTTATTGCTTGGAGAAGGTGGCGTTTGTATGTCGGGATGGTTTGTATAGTGGAGAGTCTGTTCTATATAGCATTCATTCTAATATAGGATCTTTGATAGGTATTCGTTTGCAGGATGATTTTTGGTTATTTGCACACCATGAGCCTAATCTGGTTAATGCCTATCATATAGGTGAGTTTTATTTACGTGAAATCTCGGACCGTTTCAGAAAAGCGGCGTTTATAGCCGATTTTAAAAAAAAGTCTTATTCTTGGGTGCAGGAAACGGTAGGTAAGTTATATTGCATCGCTCTACCCGAAGGATATTATCCACATACTGTTAATTATTTATTCACTATCCATGTGGCCTGTACAGATTTATATCTGTTGGAAGGCTATAGCGAGACCTCCAATCAGCCTACTTTCTTTGAATTGGATATTTAATGTCCAGATTAGAACCTGTCTTACTGAAAGAAATCAATTAAAGTTCGGTGAAACTGATGACAATGCTGATGAAAATTAAACGAGTTCTTATAATTTCTTGTTTTTTCCTTTGATAATAAAAGAATTAGTGTATATTTGCATGTGAACAATTACATTTTCTAAGGAAATCATCTTATGGGCAGAGAACTTATATTTGACCGGTTTTCACAGCAAGCTCTCCAGACCTTGCACCGGTATCGTGCCGTTATGTTCAGTCCTACGATGCTCATGTCTTTAGTTGTTACCTATGATTTTTTTTAATCCTTAATTCTTACACATTAACATGAGTTTACTATGGACAACAGACCGACTATCGCCGAAGTACAAGAATGGGTACTGAAGCTTTATAACACGTGTGAACAAACCATCACTAGTGAGGAACGTAAAGAACAGCATAAATATGCCGTTATGGTACAACGGCCACAGGACAAAAAGTTCTTGGTGAAGATGCTGGACGAATCTTCTCAAATTCGTGATCGTAAGAAATTGGCAGAACGTATCAAGAAGCTGATAGACCGTTATGGTGTACCTGAGTTCTTGAATAAGCGTGATGCTTTCCTTTTTAAGATGTACCAGGCTTTTGGTCATCATTTTGATTTCATAGCCATACCAATCATAAAGAAGCGTCTTCGTATGGATACTTCTAAAGTAATTCTGAACGAAGCGCGTCCTAAATTGACAGATCATCTGGCTACCCGTTTCAAACAAAAGATTGGTCAGAACGTGAATTTGTTAGGCGAGGTCGTTTTAGGAAACGGAGAAGCGGATCATCGTTATTTCCACTATCTGGAAGCCTTGGAAGCTCCTGATATCAATTATATTTCTGTGAAAATATCGGGTATCTACGCGCAGACTCATGCGCTGAATTATGAAGAAAGCTTTCCGGAGCTGGTGAAACGTATGTGTGCACTGTATCAGAAAGCAATTGACTTTCCTTACGTGGATGAGAACGGTGTAAAACGCTCCAAGTTTGTCAATCTGGATATGGAGGAGTATAAGGACGCTCACTTTACATTACGCTTGTTTAAAGAAGTGTTGAGCAGACCGGAGTTTAAAAACTATTCGGCAGGCATCGTTGTGCAGGCTTATCTTCCCGATGCATACGAATTTCAGACTGAATTATTAGAATTTGCCAAAGCGCGTGTGGCTGATGGGGGTGCACCATTAAAGATGCGACTGGTGAAAGGCTGTAATTTGGAAATGGAAACGGTTATTTCTTCCCTTCGTGGCTGGCCTAATCCTGTAAGGACATCGAAAACTGAAGTGGATGCCAATTATTTGCATATTCTGGAACGTGCTTTATTACCCGAAAACGCAAAGGCGTTGCATGTGGGGGTTGCTTCTCATAATTTGTTCACTATTGCATACGCCTATCTGTTGAGTCAGAAGCTGGGAAGCGCGGAGTACATGACTTTTGAGATGCTGGAAGGTATGGCTGACCATGTATGGCGCGCTCAATCCCAATTGGGAAATCATGTGATTCTATATGCGCCGGTGGTAAAAGATGAGCATTTCCTGAATGCAGTATCTTACTTGGTCCGTCGTATGGATGAAAATACGGCTCCGGACAACTTCCTGACCCATTCGTTCAATTTGAAACCGGGTACGGATACTTGGCGTTTCTTACAGAACCAGTTTGAGGAAGCTTATAAGATGAAAGATGTTATTACACATACTCCTGCCCGTACACAAAACCGCTTGCATCGTTATACTCCCGTTCCACCAGCTGATGTAATGAAGAATGAACCTGATACTGATTTTGATTTGGCTCAGAACCAGGAATGGGTTCGGAACATTTTTGCGAAGTGGAAGAAGTCGCCGACGGATTCACCTGAAATTATTCCTTTGCAGATAGGAGCTGAAACGGTGGTTTGTGAGAAACGCCATAAATATATGGACCGTTGCCAGGATGATGAAGTTTGTGTATGCGAAATGTCACAAGCTGATGCCGGACAGGTGATGAAAATTTTGGATATAGCCGAAAAAGATCCTGCCGGATGGAGAAAGACTACATTGCAGGAACGGCATAAAATAATGTATGAAGCTGCCAACAGACTGGGTGAGATGCGTGGTGATTTGATAGGTTGTATGTGTGCCGTGACAGGGAAGACAGTAGTGGAAGGGGATGTGGAGGTGTCGGAGGGTATCGATTATGCTCGTTTTTATAGCACTAGCATGAAGCAGTTTGCAGAACTACCGGATGTGGACATTGCTCCTAAAGGGACTATTTTGGTTATTTCTCCGTGGAACTTCCCGTGTGCTATACCTATTGGTGGTATTGTGGCAGGACTAGCAGGAGGAAATACTGTAATTTTGAAACCGGCGACTGTTGCTGCCCCTGTGGCATGGTTGTTTGCCAAGGCATTTTGGGATGCAGGTGTGCCTAAAGAGGCTTTGCAGGTTATCATTACAGACCGTGAGGCATTAAAGGTATTAACTACGGCTCCGGCTGTCAAACATATTATTTTGACAGGAGGGACAGATACTGCTCAAAATATTGCACGCAGTAATCCGGCTACTCCATTGTCGGCAGAAACCGGTGGTAAGAATGCAATTATCTTGACGGCTTCCGGTGACCGTGACCATGCTATTATGAATATTGTGGCTTCTGCTTTTGGCAATGCCGGCCAAAAATGTTCCGCATGTTCTTTATTGCTGGTAGAACGCTCAGTTTATGAGGACAAGAACTTTCAGGATAAGTTAAAAGATGCCGCAACTAGTATGAAGGTGGGTAGTGTATGGAATCCAGGGAATGTGGTAGGTCCGATGATTACCAATAAGAATGATAAATTATTGAAAGCTTTGGAATTGGAAAAAGGGGAGTCCTGGCTGGTTCCACCTCGTTTTCTTGATAAGCATAAATATGTATTGGCTCCTACAGTGAAGTGGGGGGTACGTCCCGGTAACTATTCATTCAGAACCGAATTATTCGGTCCGATGCTGAGTGTGGTTTGTATTGAAAATTTGCAGCAAGGCATCAATTGGGTAAACAGTTTGGATTATGGTTTGACTTCAGGCTTACAGAGTCTGGATGAAGGTGAACAGAAATTATGGAAAGATTCAATTATGGCAGGTAATCTTTACATCAATCGTGGTATAACGGGGGCCATTGTAAATCGTCAGCCGTTCGGTGGAATGAAATTGTCAGCTTTTGGTGGCGGTGTGAAAGCGGGTGGTCCTAACTATTGTGCTTGTTTTGTAAAGATTACAGATAAACTAGGCAGTACCACTGACTATACACAAAGTTATGTGAAGGCATACGAGCAGGAATTTGCGCATGCGCGTGATGTCAATAATCTGTATGGCGAACAAAATGCATTCCGCTATCTGCCTTTAAAGAATATGGTTTTGCGTCTTTTTCCGGGAGATAACAATGAAGATGCAAAGATGATTGCTTTGGCTGCCAGAATTTGTCATACTCCATTGAGCATTAGTTTTGAGCCCGGTGATGATCGTACAGCTGCATTGGCTTCCTTGGGATGTCCTTTAAAAGAAGAAGCGTTGGCCGGATTCCTGAAATCAATGAAGAACTATGAGCGTATCCGTACTTGTGGGGCGGATATTCCGATGGAAATGTATGAGGAAGCTGCACGTATTGATAAGTATATTGCTACAGCTAAACCGGTGAAAGATGGACGTGTGGAATTGATTCATTACATCAAAGAGCAAAGTATTTCATTTGAATATCATCGTTATGGTAGTATCTTGGAGGTGCCGTCGGTAGAATGATGAAATACTTTTATTAGTATGTCTTTTGTATAACTTTATTAGGAGTCTCGATTTGTATGGGACTCCTAATTATGTTTTAGAAATTATTATTAGAATTATTTGGTGGAGAAGAATGAATGTGTATATGTTCAGACGTGTTTTATCAATAGAGGCAATAAAAAGGGTAAATAATCTTTTAATTCAATACGTAATTGTTTTAGTGCCTGTTGAATGCGGTAGTCTATGGTTTTAGGTGATACTCCTAAAATTTCTGCTATTTCTTTATAACTCATATTTTTAAAGCGATGCATTACGAAAGCTTCTTTATAGGATTCAGGAAGTGTTTCTACTGCTTCTTGGATACGTATAGTCAGTTCTTCTATAAGATAAAAATTAGTGTCATCTATTAGGGATTGCATCTCTTCATAAAAATAGTTTTCGACCCGGCTTTTTACTTCTTGCTGTTTGATACGGTTTATAGCACGATGATGTACAATAGAAAATAAATAATTACTTAATGAAGACTGAATGACTAGCATATCTTTATTTTCCCAAAGCCACAGCATGGCATCTTGTACACATTCTTCTGCATCTTCTAATTCTACGAATTTGTTTCCGTATGCACATAACATGGGATAGTATTTCCTAAAAAGTGTATCAAATGCTTTCTCATTGCCATTTTTGATGGCTAATAATAGGGATTGGTCTTCATAGTTATACTCCGTTTTCATTATTTAAAGGTTGATTTGTGTGCAAATATAATCTTTTAAAACTAAAAAAATATATTGTATTTCAGTAATTCTATTCTATGGAATACTATTTTAGAGGAAGTCTTGATTAAAGTCGTTTGTAGTGTGCCCTTGGGTATTATGTATGCCCAAAGGGCACATAGGAAATATATTTAATTATTTTTTACTTTGAAGCATAATACTATCGGTTCGTTTTTGAGGTTACGGGGTAAGAACACCTTTGTCTTTGGTATATTTTATATTTTTATTGCCTTGTAGTGGAATCATTTTACCGTTAGGAATATTGCCGGCCCATTTATTGTTTCTGGAAGTTCCTCTCCTTCTGATAAAGCGTAAATAGCATATAAAGTTTTTCCGTTTTTGTCTGCAGTGAACCATATATTCTCATTGTTATATATAGGAGTTGTACGAGTGGCATAAATGGCTTTTCCGTTTCATGTAAACGTTTTATTACTTCGTCTTTGATGGCGTCAGACCTACTCCTAATAATAAACAACCTCCTTTGGCAATGATTCCTATTAAAATATTAATAATTTTTTGTGGTGATTTAAAGGGAGCATTAGGTGTCCATCCCCAATCATTGCTTAGTGGTGGACAACTTTCCCAAGGATAGTTAAGCTGTGTTTCGGAGTTTAAAAGAAGATATCACCGAAAGCCAGACAGATATCCGCATTCAGAAAAGTGATTTGTTTGAAATTCCTCTATCATTGAATACTCTTCAGATAGACAATAAACTTATTATATATAACAAGATGGAAAAAGAAACTGACTTCTTTTTATTGAAGGATTGCAAAAGGGGAGCTTTCATGACAAAAGCGTCAGATCATTCTTCAAAAACTCCTTTATATAAATTATCTGATCATGTCTATAAGGTATTTTTCCGGGATTTAGCTTTACAAGATACATTGGCAGACCGGATTGCCGATTTGATGAATAGGATCGGCTTAAGTCAGATTTCTTTTGATAGATTGGAGGGATGTTCCTATACCGGGCATGACGAATACGCTATTTCCCGCTTTGCGCCCCGTTATTATACTCAGTTTAATTATAATTAATAAATGACGCCAGTCGTTTGAATCATAATTTATGGCGTATTCACACAAGAATGAATTGAGGTGAGCCTTGGGGAGAAGTTATGCGTACGGAACAAATGGCTAATAAAATTAAGAACCAAAATTTTTTTCAAAGGAATCTTTTTCCACGTATGTTTGGATGGTTTCTTATTCGATTGGTCGACCGGGAATTTGAATGTTCTACTTTGGAGGATGTGGAGGGGCTTTGTCCGAGGCGGCAGGTTTTGATGCCGGTTATGATTAATACCACTATCTTAAATCGGTATGGGCAAATAGACCGATTGCTACAAGCTATCAAACATTAGGATATACTACATGAGGCTTAAGTCTTCACCGAAAAACAAAAACAGCGTTTGAAAGATCTGCAGTTCGAATGGCATTTGCAAAAGGTGGATGAGAAGAACTATCTTTTTCTTGTGAACTAGAAGTGGGAGAGGCTCCTGAAGTAGTTGTACGGTATGTAACTCGTGAAAATCCTGAAAAAGTTTCTCTATGAAAATATATTTTTGAAAATAAATGCATATTTGTTTAGGAATGTGTTTTTCTCGCTTGCCATATAAGTAGAAGGACTTAAAAACATACGTATGGAGTATAATGAAACGAATATAGAATTGTTACTTCCCCGTTATTGTGAGGGTATTGCAACGGTAGAAGAGCAGCGACTGGTAAAAGATTGGATGAAGGAGTCTGAAGAAAATCGCCGGATAGTAAAGCAGATGGAAATACTTTATTTAGCGGCTGATACCGTTCATGTAATTAATAATGTAAATACAGAAAAGGCTTTAGTTAAGGTAAAAGGTAAAAAGACTGAAAGAAGGAAGGTGGCTTGGTGGGAGTGGGCACAGCGTGTTGCTGCCGTGTTATTTCTCCCACTGCTTGCTACTTTTTTGGTAGAACATTATGGTGGAAAGGATGCAGATGTACAAATGTTGGAAGCTAGGACAAACCCGGGAATGACTACTTCAGTAGTGTTACCCGATAGTACGGTGGTTTTTTTGAATTCAGAATCCTCTTTGCGATATCCTTCTTCTTTTAAGAATAGCAAGGAGAGAAAAGTTGAGTTGAAGGGGGAAGGGTATTTTGAAGTAACTAAAGATGTGGAGAAACATTTTATTGTGTCTACGGTTCACCGTTCACAGGTAGAGGTGTTAGGAACCAGTTTTAATATAGAGGCTTACGAAGAGTCTCCTGAGGTATCTACTACTTTAATCAAAGGTAAAGTCAACTTCAGTTTCCAAGAAGGTGTCCGCAAAAAACAGATTGTGTTAAACCCCGGTCAGAAAGTTGTGTATGATTCAAAAAAAGGTACAGCACGTTTACTTGAGACTTCCGGTGAAACGGAAACTTCATGGAAGGACGGCAAGATTATTTTTGATAATACTTCTTTGAAGGATGCTTTACGGATTTTAGAAAAGCGATATAATGTGGTGTTCATTCAGAAAAATCCTGCACGTAAGGCTGCTTTTACCGGGACTTTTACCAGTCAGCGTTTGGAGCGTATTCTGGAATACTTTAAATTATCTTCCAATATACACTGGAAATATGTAGACGGTAAGGATGCGTCGCAAAAAAAGACCCATATAGAGATTTATTAATCAAATAACCTTAAATTGAATATAATATGAAAGAACTATCACCTTAAAGTAACAAAAAACATACGGGAAAATATTGGCGTATCTTCCCGTATGGAAAATCGGTTTTCAAATTAAAGCTTGTTTGGCGACAAGCTTAATCAACTAATTTTAAAACTTAAGTCATTACAAAAGTATGAAAAATAATTGTAGTATCCAATTTTCGAGGATACCAAATCGTCTATGGCTCTCCTCGAAGAAAATCCCAAGAACTATGAAACTATTTACTCTTTTCTTTGCTTGTTCCCTAGGACTGGCTCATGCATCCGAATCGTATGCGCAGAAGGCTATAGTCAATGTGGAGGTACAGAATAAGACTGTAGGGGAAATTTTGAAAGAAATTGAGAAACAATCAGAATTTGATTTCTTCTTTGATAATACGCTTATTGATTTAAATCGTCGTGTATCAGTCACTTCCCGTAACGGTGATATCTTTAAGGTGCTGGAGAAGGTATTTAAAGGTACAAATGTGAAATATTCCATTTTGGATAAGAAGATTGTCTTGACTACTAATGCTGACAATACACAGACTGTGCAGCAGATTACTTTTAAAGTAATCGGAAAAGTAGTGGACAATATGGGAGAAAGCGTGATCGGGGCTACTGTGTTGGAACAAGGGACTACAAACGGTACTGTGACTGATATGGATGGAAACTTTGAATTGGTGGTTTCTAATAAGGAAGTTACTTTAGAGATTTCATATATAGGTTATAGTAAGTCTGTTGTGAAATCAAAAGTAGGTGTCCCTGTCACTGTGACTTTAAAAGAAGATACAGAAGTGTTGGATGAAGTGGTAGTAGTAGGGTATGGAACACAGAAAAAAGTGAATTTGACAGGTGCTGTCAGTCAAGTAGGGGAAAAGGCTTTAGAATCTCGTCCTGTACAAAATGTATCTCAGGCTTTACAGGGATTAGTACCGGGAATGACCTTTGGGGTTGACGCTAAAGGTGGACAGTTGAATAATACTCCTTCCGTATCTATTCGTGGTGCAGGGACAATCGGTAAAGGCTCCACTGGCTCTCCATTGATTTTGATAGATGGTGTAGAGGGTAATATGAACTTGCTTAATCCGTTGGATATTGAAAGCATTTCTGTATTGAAAGATGCATCGGCTTCTTCTATTTATGGTTCTCGCGCTCCGTTTGGGGTTATTTTGATTACAACTAAGCAAGGAAAGACTGGTAAACCGGTAGTAAGCTATAATACTAATATTCGTTTTAATAGTCCTCTTACTGATTATGATATGATGGATTCCTATCGCTTCATGCATTATTATAATGATGCACGTACTAATGGTGGACAGGCAGCTTATTTTAGTGATGAGCAAATAGCTAATGTTTTGGCTTATCAGCGTGGAGAAGTAGGAAAAATTATTCCGGTTACAACTTCAAATACATATACACACAACTGGGCAAATGCTAATACCGACTGGTATGATGTATTTTTCAAAGACCATGCCATGTCTCAGGAACACAGCTTGAGCTTGAGTGGTGGTACGGAACGTTTTTCTTATTATTTGTCCGGCAATTTTATGGATCAGGAAGGCTTGTTGAATTATGCTGACGAAAGCTATTATCGTTATTCTGTAAATGGGAAAATCAATGCGAAAATAAACAAGAACATAAGTCTCTCTTATAATACCAAATGGTTTCGTACTAATTATGAAGCTCCTTCTTATTTGAATCAGTTATTTTTCCACCAGATAATGCGTAAATGGCCTAATGCGTTTGTTACTGACCCACAAGGATATTGGGCGGATAACAGCGAGATTATACCATTAAAAGAAGGAGGACGAATGAAGGAAGATTTGGATCAGAACTTCCAACAATTGCAGTTGGATGTCACTCCATTGCCTGGATGGAATATTCACTTACAGGGTAATATGCGTATTACAACTAATTTTACTCATACTGACAGACAAGCTGTTTATGCCCATGACGCCAATGGAGAACCTTATGCTATAGCTATCACTAATGCGACGCAGCCAGGTCAGTCCAGAGTAATTGAAAAAGGAACAAAGAATGAATTTTATACAGTCAATCTTTTCTCGGATTACTCTCGCCAGTTGGGTGACCATTATTTCAAAGTAATGGGTGGATTTAATGCCGAGCATCAAAATGTGAGGACTTTAAGTGCTCAGCGTGATGGCATTATTGTACCAGATTTACCTACAATTGATACTTCTACTGAGCAGGACGTAGCGGGGGGCGGTTATAACCATTGGGCTACTGCCGGTTTCTTTGGGCGCTTGAATTATAATTATAAGGAGAAATATTTGCTGGAAGTAAATGGACGTTATGATGGAACTTCCCGTTTTATGAAAGATCAGCGTTGGAACTTTTTCCCCTCATTTTCTTTAGGTTGGAATGTGGCCAGAGAAAATTTTTGGAAACCGCTGGAATCAGTTGTCAATCAATTTAAACTGAGAGGCTCTTGGGGTGAATTGGGAAATCAAAATACATCGAATTTGTACCCATTCTATGAAATCTTACCCGTGAAAAGCAATTCCGGTAATTGGCTGGTGAATGGAGGAAAAACAAATACGGCAGATATTCCTTCATTGGTTAGTACATTATTGACATGGGAACGTGTGCGTTCTTTTAATGTAGGTTTTGATTTTGGTGCTTTCTCTAATAGATTGACAGGTTCTTTTGACTATTTTGTACGCAAGACTGTCGATATGGTAGGTCCTGCTCCACAATTACCCTTAGTTTTGGGTATTGCTCCTGCTATAGTAAATAATGCTGATATGAAGTCTTATGGTTTTGAAATAGAACTTTCATGGCGCGATAGAATAGGAGAAGTAGATTATGGAGTGAAGTTTAATTTGGCTGATGCCCAGCAAAAAGTGGTGAAATATCCCAATACTACAAATGCTTTCAATGACTGGTATGCAGGAAAAATGAGTGGAGAAATTTGGGGGTATACTTCATTAGGTATTGCAAAAACAGATGAAGAAATGAAAGAGCATTTGGCATCTTTACCTAATGGTGGCCAAAATCAATTAGGAAACAAATGGGGTGCCGGTGATATTATGTATGCTGATATAAATGGTGACGGCAAAGTAGATGGTGGTAAAGGTACATTAGCTGATCCGGGCGATCAAAGGATTATTGGTAATTCTACTCCCCGTTATAATTTTGGATTGGTTTTGGATGCTTCTTATAAAGGATTTGATGTTTCTATCTTCTTTCAGGGAGTAGGTAAAAGAGATTATGCTCCGATTGTAGGAACTAATGGTGCTGTCTTTTGGGGAGCTGTAAATAATATCTGGCAATCAATGGCGATGGAAGAACATTTTGATTATTTCCGTCCTGAGGGCCATCCTATGGGAGCTAATCTGAACGGGTATTATCCGAGACCGGACTTTACCAGCAACAAGAATCATCAGGTACAAACTCGTTATCTGCAAGATGCGTCTTATATCCGTTTGAAGAATTTACAGATTGGTTATACATTACCTAAACAATGGATTAATAAATTGCACATTAATAGATGCCGTGTATATGTGTCTGGTGATAATTTGTGGACTGGAACCAGCCTGGCCAGTATGTTTGATCCTGAAACACTAGCTGCCGGAGATTGGGGATCAGGAAAGACTTATCCATTATCTAAAGTGATATCTTTTGGCTTGAATGTTAATTTTTAAATAGAAATACAATATGTCTTACATAAAAAATACAGTAGCTTCTGTAGCCATGTTATTTACCTCAGTGGTATTGACATCCTGCAATGATTTTCTAGATTGTGAACCGTTGGATAAAATAACCCCGGATGCTTATTTTAATTCAGAAAGTGATTTGGCTGCCTATTCTATTCAACAATATAAATTTCCATCCTATCTTAATTTTGATATCTCTTTAGTAAAAACTGATAACAATTCGGATGACCAGGCCGCAACGGACGCTTCTACCGCGTTGTGGGTACCGGGAGAAAAACGTACTCCTGCTGATAAAGGAGCATGGGATTTTACAGAAATCCGTAAAGCGAATTATTTCTTCCAACAAGTATTACCCAAGTATGAGGCCGGAAGTATAAAAGGCGATGGAGTAATGATAAAACATTACATTGGAGAAATGTATTTTTTGCGTGCCTACCAATATTTCAATAAATTGGTAAGTCTCGGTGATTTTCCTATTGTAACGGAAGTATTACCTGATGAAACAGAAGTGTTGAAGGAGGAAAGTAAAAGACAGCCTCGTAATAAAGTGGCTCGTTTTATTATAGAGGATTTAGATAGAGCTATTGAATTGATGTCATTGACTACCGATAATGGTAAGAATAGATTGACAAAAAATGTGGCATTGTTGTTTAAGTCTCGTGTAGCTTTGTTTGAGGCTACCTGGTTGAAATACCATAAAGGTACAGACCGTGTGCCGGGTGGTCCGGGATGGCCAGGAGCACAGCAAGAATATAATGCTGGCTTTTCTATTGATATAGACAAGGAAGTAGATTGGTTTTTGGAACAGGCAATGGATGCTTCTGCTCAAGTAGCCGATCGTATTTCATTGACAAAAAATACCGGTATATATAATCCGGATTCGAATCCTTATAACTGGAATCCTTATTTTGAAATGTTTTCGGCTGTTGATATGGAACCGATAGATGAAGTCTTGTTTTGGAGAGCATACAGTTCTGTGCAGGGTGTTACTCATAGTGTAAGTTCTTATCTTTGCAAAGGAGGAGGGGATTTAGGATATACTCGTAGTTTAGTAGATGCATGTTTAATGAAGAATGGATTGCCTATTTATGCGCCAAATTCTGGCTATGCTGGTGACGTGACGATTGAAAATGTTAAAAAAGACAGAGATGACCGTTTACAGTTATTTATGGGTGCTCCTAGTGATTGTTCAAGGCTTGATCCATATGAGACATATAAATATCCTAAGATATTGGAGCAGACCAATGATAGATGCCCGACAGGTTATACGGTTCGTAAATTCTTGACTTATGATCCAGCTCAAGTTGTAATCGGTTCTGGTGCAGTCAATACGTATGGATGTCTTCTTTTCAGATCTGTTGAAGCTAACTTGAATTATATTGAAGCTTGCTATGAAAAAAATGGAAGCTTGGATGCAAAAGCGATAAAGTATTGGAAGGAGATTCGTAGTCGTGCAGGTGTGTCTGATAATATCGATATGACAATTGCTGCTACCGATTTGTCTAAAGAAAATGATTGGGCTAAGTATTCTGCCGGTCAGTTAGTAGACCCCACCTTATATAATATTCGTCGTGAAAGACGCGTAGAACTAATGAGTGAAGGTACCCGTATGCGTGATTTAAAACGTTGGCGTGCTTTGGACCAAGTAAAAAATTATCAAGTTGAAGGATTTAATTTATGGGGTGGCGAACTGGAAAAATTGTATGTTGATGAAGCTGGTAATAGTTTGTTGATTCCAGAAGGTGCTTCAGATAAGCAACCTAATGTATCCAACAAAGAAAACAGCAGTTATTTGCGTGTTAATCAGATTGTAAAAAAGAATAACTTGTTATACGATGGTTATACCTGGATACCAGCCAATTACTTAGAGCCTATTTCTGCTATCAACTTTACACTTACCTCTTCAAATCCTGATGACTTGGAAAGTTCAACGATTTATCAAAATCCGGGTTGGAGTAAAATAGCTAATGAACCGGCTATAGGATATTAATATAAAAAAGAGAATCATTTTTAAGGAGAAGATATAAAAGAGAGTGTGTAAGGAACCCTTCTCTTTTATGTCTTTTCTGTTTGTGTATGTAACATCTTTTATTTTAGATAAGCACAGTTGTATTCTGTAAATACCATGAATATGAAAAAACTGATTATGTTGTATTTCTTTCTTGCCGGAGGAATAGCGGCAAATACGAAAAATATAGATTATACTTATTTGAAAATGCAGTCTGCTCCTTTTGAGGTAGATGACGATTACCTCTCCAAACATGATATCGTTTATTTTTCACCTACGCAACTGGAGGCGGAAGGCTTTCCGATGGGTAATGGTGATATAGGCGGCATGGTGTGGAATCATGACAATGGCATCGAATTGCAAATCAACAAAAATGATTTGTGGACAAAGGCACAACCAGAAGAATACGGAATGTCATTGTTGAAGCATGCGGCTCGTCTGAAGATCGATTTTGGTGCACCGGTATTCAGTTGGATGCATTTGGAAGAGTTTGAGGGGCGGTTATCGCTGGCAAATGCCGAGAATACATATCGTGCGGTTACGGGTTATTCTGCTACAACTATTCGTACTTGGTTGGCGCAAGATCGTAATGTATGGATAGTGGAATGTGAAAATATACCTGATCCTGAAATGTTGGGAAATCATTCGGTAGCTACGGTTTCGTTGGAAAGACTGGGGAGCCGTTCCTTTACCGGATGGTATGGAGGTTGGTTTGCGAAGAACCCTTCAGTGGGGCTTGGTAAGATGCGTGCAATGGCTGATGCTCGCGAAATGATATTGGAAGAAACGGATGGTGGACTGCACTTTGCTGTAGCTTGCAGGGTGGTAGAGTCGTCCGAGGAACCGGAAACGGTGAATATGCGTCGTGCCGAATGGCGGACAAATAAATGTAAGTTCACAATTATGGTCAGTGTAGTAACTGATCGCGAAGATAAGGATCCGGTAAATGCAGCAAAGAAATTACTTGATGAGGCAGAAGCGAAGGGGGTAGATGAGTTGCGTCGCGAGAAAGATGAGTGGTATCGCAATTTCTGGTCCAATTCGTTTGTGAAGTTGGGTGATGATTATTTGGAGAATATCTATTACTTGCATCGCTATCTGATGTCTGCTGGTTCGCGAGGTGAGTTTCCGTTGGCTTTTAATGGGGGACTTTGGCGTTGGAACCGTGATGTACTTAATTGGGGGACACCGCATCATTGGAACCAGCAGCAGGAATATTGGGGATTGTGTGCGCAAAACGATTGGCGGCTGATGAAACCTTATCTCGACACTTACTTCAAGATGATACCGTTTGCTGAGAAACTGGCAAAGGAGTATGGAGCGGAGCATGATGCATTGCTCATTACCGAAGCGCATAATTTCAACGGTGTACAATGGGGAAAGGACAAACGCTATCTGAGGAACAATTTTACTCCTGCTTCACAGATAGCTTCTCTCTTTTGGGATTATTACGAATTTACGGGAGACGAGGAATTCTTGAAAGAAAGGGCATATACGTTTATGAAGAAAGCTTCTCATTTTTATTTAGACAGGTTGGAATGGGATGAAGAAAAAAATGAATATTTTTTGAAAGCTTCTTTGTATGAGTCGGCCCCTATCGCTTATGTGAAGAATCCTATCAGTGACCGCAATTGCATCGAAAGGCTTTTCAAGGATTGTATCCGTGCGGCGGAAATATTGAACGTAGACAAAGATGAGGTGAAACAGTGGCGTCACGTACTCAATCATTTATGGGAAGGAGGCTATCAGCAGTTTGGTGAATGTGGCGAAGTAATCTCTCCTGCCGAGGAGTATTATACGGAAAAGCGTTATTCTCCATGGATTTGGGGTAACGGTGGTGCCGTAGCTTTTCCGGCAGGGCTGATTGGTATTGATGATAAAGACACTCGCTTGGGAAAAGCTGTTGTGAATCTGTTGAAACACGATGACGAGTGTAACGCGCATTATCCTTATCCGCAGATAGCCGCTCGAATGGGAGAAGGAGATGTGGCCTTGAAGTATATATGGAACGGGGTGAATGTACATCAGATGTATCCACAAGGATTGATGCACAATGTGACCGGTTATCCTGACAATATTTACGATCTTGCCTCTGTGCACAATCTGTTGAAAGACACGTATATGATACGCTCACATGATTTCTTTCAGTGCGGTATGGAACCCATGAGCAATTATTGCACGGGCATAAATGAAATGATGCTCCAAAGCAACGAGGAGAAAATCAGAGTGTTCCCTGCTGTGCCTGCTGCATGGGATTCTATTCCTATGGCATTTATTTTGTTGGCAAGAGGGGCATTTCTCGTTTCTGCAAGTAGGAATAATTCGGCTGAGGTTACACAAGTAGGTGTGAAGAGTTTAAAAGGGAATCTTTGTCGATTACAGAATCCTTGGGGTGACAAGAAATGTGAAGTGTTGAGATGCAGGGATGGCAGGAAAGTTTCCGTAAAGACAGGAGGGGATGGTGTATTGGCTTTCTCTACCCAAACAGGTGAAGAGTATGTTGTTCGGCTCATTGGTACGGAAACTTTGGTTAAAGAAGTGTATTTTGGCAAGCCTAATATGAAGGTGAAACAATTGGGAAAAAGAAGATTGGGAAAGGTTAGTGGCTGGAATGATTTTCAATGTGGAGGTGAAAAATGAATCTTTACAGTGAAAGTGAAGGCTGAATATGATTATGCACAGAAAAATAAAGCTAATTATTTGTTGAATATTGCTCTTCGCGGAGATGGGTCTATTCATCCTGCTGACCAATCCACTTTGCAAGGTTTTGCTGATCTAAAAGATTGATAGTATACGTGACTGGTTTTGAACAGATAGATTCTTCTTTCTTCCTTTCATCTACTTTTGAAAACGCCCTGCTGACAGGCGTTCCGGCAGTGACAGGACTTCCCGTCATCCCCTTTCAGTTTCCTCCACTCTGTATCTTCACTCCTTCCTGTGAAGGGAGGAGAATCTACAGATGAAACGGGAATGAGGGGAGATCTTACAGTTTTTAACCAATTGATAACTAGTGTGTTTTAAATGAAATGACAGAATGAAAGGAGAAAAGTGAACACCTGCATAGTGAGAGGATAGTGTAATGAACCGACTTGGCTGGTTTGCCGGACATGATAGGCTTGTCCGTCGGACCAGCTAAGCTGGTTCATGAAACATGCCGGCCTTTTCATCAAGACATGCTGACCTTTTAAGTAAAGGTACTGGCATTTACCAAAAACATAAGGACATTTAAAAAAAACGACCGGTTCTTTTGAAGTAAACGACCAAAGCAACATATCCGGTAACATTAGTAACATGTGACCTGTCACGTTACTGACGTATGAGTCTACACGTATGTATGTGTCGGGCTGCACATACGGTAGCGTATGCCTGTATATACGTATGTACTGTGTATCAAGTTCTACCGCAACTTGTACTAAGATGCACTGTATCCTGTACCAAGATTCACCATAACTTGTGCCAAGTTCCACTACTTTTGCTGAAAATGGTAAAGGCAACTTGCAGGATAACAAGAATAGTTTTTCAGGAGAAATCCCGGCAAAAAAGTGGAATCAGTCCTTTCGACAGCTTCAGCCAGAAAAGCAAAGGAGAATTCTGCTCACTTGAAAGACGTGCAGAAGAAGGCTAAGCCGCATTCCTTGATGCAGGAAGTGACCACCTTTCTCACCTTCCACTACCACTTCTGTTTCAATGTACTGACCGAGGTAACCGAAGTGGCATGTCTGGAAAACGATGTGCCCGACCCCCATCTGCACTATGCTAAAGTTCTACAAACACGTACACGAAGAGGAGTATTCCGCCTCTGCTTCCGCTTCGCTATGGTAGAGGATGATCTGCAGAAGGTACTGACCTTTTCCGTCACCCAGTTGTTCGGGCGTATGAAATCCATTCATCCTTCGGTCATAAGGAGCATGACCGCTTACAGTCTGAGCCGCATTCTGCCTCTGTTGGGCGGGTGCATACTGTCAAAGGGAATGTATATAGGGTAGTGGAATGCTAGATACCCTTAATTACCACATGGGATAGGAGAATTAGAAGTCCTTTCTTGAAAGTTCGTGAAAAAGCGAACTTTATTCGTTAAATTATGCGGAAAGTTCACAATAAAGAGATTTCTTGATTTAGGAATATCCCCCGCACAATTGCCATTAAATAAAAGACCTTTTGTTTTGCTGTTATTGAAAGCAAAGTGGATATGGACTATAATCTCTATTCTGTTTCCGGTCTGAAAGCAACGTGCGCAAGGTGAGGGATAAGGCATGAGGTTATGCTGTCATCGGTGTGTATAAATCGGATGAATGGAGATAAAAAGCAAGACTTATTCTAAAAATAAATCAATATGAAAAAACTGTTATTATTATTTTTATTCTTGTGCTCGTTGGAAGTAGCACAGGCACAACCGGGTATCTCAACTGCAATACCTTCTGAAAAACCTTCAAAATACCAGAAAGATCAGATCAAGCGCAAGTATGGTATGTTCATTCATTTTGGTATCAATACATTCCATGATGTGGAATGGTCAGACGGATCTTTTCCGGTGGAAACTTATGCCCCTGCGGAGATTGACGCCTGTCAATGGGTGAAGACAGCGAAAGATGCCGGTATGAAGTATATCATCTTGGTGGCAAAACATCATGAGGGCTTTTGTCTTTGGGACAGTAAATATACTGATTATGACGTGGCAAGTTCGGGAAATAAAACGAATGTGATTGAAGCCGTAGCTAGGGAATGTAAGAGACAAGGCATGAAGCTGGGACTGTATTACTCGTTGTGGGACAGGAAAGTCAATGTGGAGTCGGACAGGAAGTACAATACATACATGTTGAAGCAATTGGACGAACTGATGGACATCACGGAAAAATATACTAAAATAGTGGAGTTCTGGTTTGATGGAAGTTGGGTGAAACCCGGTTATCGCTGGCCGGTAGAAGGCATATACAGAACCATCAAAAGCCGTGAGCCGCAATGCCAGATCGGAATTAACTGGACGATAGGCGAGGATGCGGATCCCCATAATCCGAATGCGCCGGAGAAATCATATAAAATTATTCCGGAGGAACAGAAGGAAGGTGATCCTATCCGTTATTTTCCCAGTGACTTCCGCTTGGGCGATCCGCTTCTGCCCGCAAGTCTGATAAGAGAGCTTGACTTCAAGAAAAACCGGATGGAGCTGGTGGCCCTGCACGCTACAGGTTTCGGAAGGCCCAGCCAGGCGGCATGGACGGAAATCTTTGCGGATGGCCAGTCTCTGCGAATAGCCCGTTGGCCGAATCTCTACGGTTATGATTGGAAAAATACAGGAATCGGGGATGGCTAAGGAAGGGGAAGAGGCTCCTTTCCCTGTATTCGGATATCAGGAAGAGCGCCCTTCGAGTTGGAAATCGGTAGAGAATATGTGGATAAGCGGATACTTTGCGCACGGTTATGCCGATGACATGATTTGTGTGGAAAGCATCGACACGATACATAAAATGATTCATACAGGGCAGCATACGGTATATGGATTTATGACAGGTGCGCCTTGGCGTCAATGGTTTGCCTTGAACCTGCTGGAGGAGGAGGAGACAGAGCCTCATTGACCTCTGCCGGAAACTATGTGGAGAATTGCCGGATACATGATTATAACCGGATTGAGAAATCCTATCGTCCCGGAATATGGATGGATGGTGTGGGTAACCGCATCTCTAAATGTGACATCTATGATGCGCCCAGCATGGCTATCCTGTTTCATGGAAATAACCATGTGATAGAACTGTGTGACATAACGAATTGTGTGTTCTGAAGTCGATGATCAGGGAGCTGTTTATTATGGTCGTGATCCTTCGGAGCAGGGAAATGTTATCCGTTATTGTTATTTTCATGAATTGAGTCCGCGCCATCGTGTAACGGCTACTTATCATGATGACGGAGCTTGCGGAGCGGAAGTTTATGGTAATATTTATCACAAAGCAGGGTCTTTGCCGGTACTAATCGGTGGGGGACATAATAATCATTACCGGCATAATATATTTATAGATTCTCCTGTTGCCATTCATATAGATGCGCGTATGCAGGGCTGGGGCAAATTCATGATAGAGAAAGGTGCGATAATTGACCAGCGTTTGCAAACAGTCAATTATAAAAATCCTCCTTACAGTACGGCCTATCCTTTGCTCGCTGCATATTGGGACAATGACACTTCTTATCCAAAAGGCAATGTGATAGAAGGAAACTTGTTTTATAAGATAGGAAATGTGGTGCGCGGACAGAGCGAATGGCTGGAATTGTATAACAATTGGGCTACCGGTTCGGATCCAGGGTTTGTGGATGCTGCTGATCCGTTGAAGGGATTTAAGGATGATGCGCTCATTTATCAACGGATCAATGGATTCCCCCGGCTTCCATTTGAGAAAATCGGATGCGATTTATCCAAATGAAAGAGTGTGATGATAAGCTTTCAAACTTTATAAAAAAATATCTTATTTCTTTAGGAACGTTCCTTTCCCGATTGCCATATAAATAGAGAGTACCTTTGTTTGGCGACAAAGGATCAACTTATTTTTAAACTTTAAGTCATTACCATTAATGGAACATCAAAACAAATTGATTTATGGCGGACTATTGGCGATATCCGCTCTGACCGGCTGTACGGAGCCGGTAACAGAAAAACCTTTGAATATTGTCTATATTATGACGGACGATCATACAGCTCAGATGATGAGTTGCTATGACAAACGTTATATGGATACACCCAATTTGGATCGGATAGCCAATGAGGGGGTACGTTTTACAAACAGTTTTGTCGCAAACTCTCTGAGTGGCCCTAGTCGTGCTTGTATGCTTACGGGCAAACATAGTTGTGAGAATAAATTTTATGATAACTCTACCTGCGTATTTGATTCATCGCAGCAAACTTTTCCGAAACTATTGCAGAAAGCGGGTTATCAGACTGCATTAATTGGGAAATGGCATTTGGAAAGTTTGCCGACAGGCTTTACTTATTGGGAAATAGTTCCCGGACAAGGTGATTATTATAATCCGGATTTCATCACACAAACCAATGATACCATTCAGAGACATGGGTATATCACTAATCTGATTACCGATGATGCCATAGACTGGATGGAAAATAAGCGCGATAAAGAAAAACCTTTCTGTCTGCTTATTCATCATAAGGCTATTCATCGTAATTGGATGGCGGATACCTGTAATCTGGCCTTATACGAAGATAAAGAATTTACTTTACCCGATAATTTCTTTGACGATTATGAGGGCCGTTCCGCAGCTGCGGCTCAGGAGATGAGTATTGTGAAAGATATGGATATGATATATGATCTGAAAATGCTCCGCCCTGACAAGGAATCCCGTTTGAAATCATTGTATGAAAGCTTTATCGGACGTATGGACGAAAGACAGCGTGCCGCGTGGGATGCATTCTACGGTCCTGTGATCGATGATTTTTATCAGAAGAATCCGCAAGGAAAGGATTTGGCTAATTGGAAATTCCAACGTTATATGCGCGACTATATGAAAACAGTCAAATCACTGGATGATAATGTAGGACGTGTGCTCAATTATCTGGAAGAAAACGGGTTGCTGGATAATACATTAGTCGTCTATACATCAGACCAAGGATTTTATATGGGAGAGCACGGATGGTTTGACAAGCGTTTCATGTATGAGGAATCCATGCGTACTCCGTTGATAATGCGTTTGCCGAAAGGATTTGACAGGAAAGGTGATATAACTGAAATGGTACAGAATATAGACTATGCACCTACTTTCCTGGAACTGGCAGGTGTAAAAGTACCCGAAGATATTCAAGGCGAGTCTTTGTTACCTTTATTGAAAGGAAAGAAGCCTGCGGGCTGGCGTAAATCATTATATTATCATTTTTATGAATATCCTGCCGAACACATGGTGAAACGTCACTATGGAGTACGTACAGACCGTTATAAATTGATTCACTTCTACAATGACATTGATGCATGGGAACTTTATGACTTGGAAAAAGATCCTGCCGAGATGCACAATGTAATCAATGATCCTGCTTATAGTGAAGTATTGGCTGATATGCAGGTGGAGTTGAAGAAATTGCAAATCCAATATAACGATACAGACTTTGTAAAATAAAGACAATGAATAAGACATTCTTATTAAGTGTCATACTGGGAGTTTTATGCTTTCCGGTAAAGGCACAGACCTTGCCTGTACCTACACCGGTACAATTGCAATGGCAGCAGATGGAAACAACGGCATTTGTTCATTTTAGCGTGAATACTTATACGGATATGGAGTGGGGATATGGCAACGAGTCCCCTGCCATCTTTAATCCGACTAAGTTAGACTGTCGTCAATGGATACGGACTTGTAAAGAAGCGGGACTGAAAGGAGTGATCCTTACTGCCAAGCATCATGACGGGTTTTGTTTGTGGCCGTCGGCTTATACGGAATACAGTGTGAAGAATTCTCCATGGAAGAACGGAAAAGGCGATTTGGTACGCGAATTTGTGAATGCTTGCCATGAGTATGGGATGAAAGTGGGATTATACCTTTCTCCTTGGGATTGTAACCATCCTGATTATGGAAAACCGGAATACATCACTTACTTCCGCAATCAGTTGCGCGAATTGCTGACTAATTATGGGAAATTGTATGAGTTTTGGTTTGACGGCGCCAACGGGGGACGTGGTTATTATAGTACGGATTCCTTACATACCCGAAAGATTACCGCAGATTACTATCCATGGGAATCTTTGACAGAAATGGTATATGAATTGCAACCCAACTGTGTGGTGCATGGTGGAAGTGCACAGAACATCCGCTGGGTAGGCAATGAGGAAGGGTACGCTTTGGAAGAGCATTGGAGTACAGTGAGAAAGCCGGAATTCTATGATAAGGGGATACCAAATGGTAAACAGTGGATGCGCGGACATGCGGATGGTACGTTATGGATTCCTTCAGAAACTGATGTATCCATCCGTCCCGGTTGGTATTATCATGCTTCGGAAGACCATAAACTGAAATCATTGTCCCAATTGACTGACATTTATTATGAGAGTGTGGGACGTAACAGTTTGTTATTGCTTAATCTGACCCCCAATCAAGAAGGATTGATTCCTGAGCAGGATTCCTTGCGTTTGGTAGAATGGTATCGGCGATATACCTCTGAACTAAAGAAGAATCTCGTTAATCAGAAAATGAAAGTAACGGGCAAGAACCGTAAGAAGTTGAAATATACTTTGGATGGTAATCGAGGTACATATTGGGAAGCTGATACAAAAACGCCTGTACTGGAAGTGGATTTTGGAAAAGAATTAACTTTCAACCGTTTGTTATTGCAAGAGTTTATTGAGAAAGGGCAAAGAGTAAAGCAGTTTGTTGTAGAATATTTTGATAATGGGAATTGGCAGAAATTGGATGAACAGACTACTATCGGTTATAAACGGATTCTGCGTTTTCCCGAAGTCACTGCTTCACGTCTGCGAATACGGATAACAGATGCATGGGAGGCACCTTGTCTGGCAGAAATACAGGTCTTTAAAGCGGAAACTCCGCTGGATGCTCCTGTGATTACCAGAAATAAGAATGGAGAGGTGAAGTTGGTATGCAGCAATAAGGATGCTTCTATCTATTATACTACAGATGGTAAAGAGCCACAACCTGGTGTAAGCCCTCGTTACCAGTCGCCTGTTCCGGCAGACGGTGATCGGATTATTAAAGCGATAGCAGTGGACGGAAAGAAAAAGTCAACAACTGCTACGCGTACTTTTACCGGCAGTAAGGCTCATTGGAGTACCTTGCCTGATAAAGCCGGTATGCTTGTTTTTGATGAAAACCAGCATACAACTTGGGTTGGAAAAGATGTGCTTGAGGTTGACTTGCAATCAGCAAAGGAAATGACCGGTATAAGCTATCTGCCTGATCAGGCACGATGGGCTAATGGAATTGTTGTAAAATATATGATTGAGATCTCTTTGGATGGAATCCGATGGGAAGAGGCAGCCCGTGGAGAGTTTGCCAATATTCAGAACAATCCTGTAGAACAGCAGGTAATTTTCCGGCAGACGCATAAAGGACGCTACATCCGTTTCCATGCCTTGTCAACAGTGGATGGTCAAAAGAGCATGGGGGTAGCGGAATTAGACATTTTATTTTCTAAAAACTGATAAGTAATGAAAAAGTATAACTATGTAGGATGGTGTATGGCCGGTAGCCTTGGTTTGTCCGCTATGTCCGGACAGGCTGCACAACCGGAAAAAAAGCAACCGCATATCATCTTGATAATGACTGACCAACAACGTTGGGATGCATTGGGATGTGCGGGAAATGAAGCTGTGATTTCTCCAAATGTGGATCGCTTGGCAGCCGATGGGCATTTGTTTTGTAATGCCTATACGGCTGCTCCAAGCAGTACTCCGGCACGTGCGGGTATGCTGACGGGTATGTCTCCCTGGCATCATGGCTTGTTAGGATATGGACAGGTGGCGGAGCATTATCCTTATGAAATGCCGCAGATGTTGAAAGACTTGGGCTATCATACATTGGGAATAGGAAAGATGCATTGGCATCCGCAGAATGTGTTGCATGGATTCGAAGTGACTATTCTGGATGAAAGCGGACGTGTGGAGTCTCCTTATTTTATGAGTGATTATCGTAAATGGTTCAATACGCAGGCTTTCGGCCTGAATCCCGACAGTACAGGGGTGGAGTGGAATGCCCACGGAGCGAAAGCGTATGCTTTGCCCGAGCGCTTGCATCCTACCGTATGGACAGGAGACAGGGCAGTGGAGGCGATAAAAGGTTATTCTTCTGAACGGCCTTTGTTTTTGAAAGTGTCTTTTGCCCGTCCGCATAGTCCGTATGATCCTCCCCGGCGAATAGTGGATAAGTATGAGGGCAGAAAAATACCCGCTCCCGTTGTAGGTGACTGGTGTAAAGATCTGGCAATAGATACTCATCCCGAAAAAAATCCTGAAGCGGCTGTAGGAAACTATGGAGTGGAATATGCCCGGAATTCCCGTAAGTATTATTACGCTTCGGTTACTTTTATTGATGAGCAGGTAGGGCGCATTGTGGATGAACTGAAAAAGAAAGGAATGTATGACAATGCGCTGATATGCTTTGTTGCCGATCATGGCGATATGTTGGGAGATCATCATTTGTGGCGTAAAACGTATGCTTATGAAGGTTCGGCAGCTATTCCTTTTATTATAAAGTTACCCGAAAACATGAAAAGTAGCCTGAAACCCGGTGAAAAAATAGAGGCTCCGGTGGAGTTACGCGACTTGCTTCCTACTTTTCTGGCATTGAACGGCTGCCGGATTCCGGAAGAAATAGACGGTCTGTCTTTACTTCCTTTATTGGAAAAAGGGAAAGCTCCCTGGCGTGAATATATTGATATAGAACATTCCACCGCTTATTGGGCGGATAATTATTGGTGTGCTTTGACGGATGGGAAAATAAAGTATATCTGGTTTTTCCGTACAGGTGAGGAACAATTGTTCGATTTGTCAAAAGACCCATACGAATTGCATGATTTGTCAAAAGCCAAGGCTTCCGGAAAGACATTGGAAAAGATGCGGAAAGCGATGGCCGGACATTTGCAGGAAAGAGGGGAAGAGTGGGTGAAAGACGGCAAGTTGGTCATCCGCAATAAAAATCTTTTATATAGTCCGAATTATCCAACAAATAAAAAATAAACCATGAAGAAATTAATTCTAACCTTTTCATTTTTAGTGTTGTTATTCGGCACTTTGCAGGCATCGGTTTCCATTATCCCGATGCCGCAAAAGTGCATCGAAAAAAGAGGCAATTTTACGGTAAATGACAAAACTGTAATTACGTTGTCAGTAGATAACGAGGAGATGCGCAATGCCGTATCTTTCTGGAATGATTTGTTTGATACGGCTGCCGGGTTCTCATTGGAGGTCTCTTCCACTCCCCGTTCTTCCAATGTGATTCGTTGCCGGCTTAACACAGCTCTTCCCAATGAGGAATCATACAAGCTGACAGTCTCTTCATCTTCTATCCATATAGATGCCAAAACCCCTAAAGGCATTTTCTATGCTTTTCAAACTTTGCGCCAATTATTACCTTCTGCCATTGAAAGTGACAAGCAGGTGGCGGAAAAAATAAAATGGAACATCCCTTGTGTGGTGATAGAAGATTCGCCTGCATTCTCTTATCGCGGAGTGATGCTTGATGTTTCCCGCCACTTCATTCCTAAGGAAGATGTAAAGCGTCACATCGACTTGCTTGCTTTTCATAAATTGAACATTCTTCATTGGCATCTGACTGATGACCAGGGATGGCGTATCGAAATCAAGAAATATCCCAAACTGACTACCGTCGGAGGTTACCGTAAGAAAACGATTGTGGGATATATGTGGGACAATCCTACTGAATGGAATACCAAACGCTATGGTGGATTTTATACACAGGAAGATATCAAAGAAGTGGTGGCGTATGCCAAGAAGCGTTTTGTGGAAATTATTCCTGAGATAGAAATGCCGGGACATAGCGTGGCGGCACTGACTGCTTATCCTGAATATTCCTGTACCGGAGGACCTTTTGAGGTGGAAGGCCGTTGGGGTGTTTTCAATGACATTTATTGTACTAAGGAATCTACTTTTACCTTTATGCAGGATATTCTGGATGAGGTGGTGGAACTTTTCCCCTCCAGCTATATCCATTTAGGTGGGGATGAGGCCCCTCGTATCCGTTGGAAAAATTGTGTACACTGTCAGGAACGGATGAAGCAGGAACATTTGACAAAAGAGGCTGAATTACAGACTTATTTCATCAATCGAATTGAGAACTATCTGAATACCAAAGGAAAGAAAATTATCGGTTGGGATGAAATCTTGGAAGGAGGTATTCTGCAACGTGCTACCGTGATGTCATGGCGGGGAGAGAAAGGGGGAATTCATGCCGCGAAAGCCGGATATGATGTCATTATGTCTCCTAATATTTATATGTATTTCAATTGTCTTCAGTCTAAAGTCAATGAAAAGAAAATTGGAAATCCCAATCGGGTGATTACTTTGGAAAAAGTTTATAATTATCATCCGGTTCCCGAAGTCCTGAGTGCGGATGAGGCCAAACATATTAAAGGAGTACAGGCCAATTTGTGGACGGAGTATATGTCTGCGCTCGATGAGATGGAGTATATGCTTTATCCGCGTGTGGCAGCTTTGTCCGAGGTGGCGTGGAGCAAAAAGGAAAATAAGGATTATGGAAGATTCTGTACCCGTTTGGAGAGCATCCGACGGCATTATGATGTGTTAGGAGTAAATTATTGTAAGAAAATCAGTAATGAATGATCTGTTTGTGATGAATATGAAAAGAAAAATACTATTTGTTTGTCTCGCCTTCCTTGCTTTGTTGCAAGGGTGGGCGCAACATACCTGGCAGGCCGGTCCGGTCAATTTAGAACTTATTCAACGGGGCAATTCGGAGTTCCCTTCCGGTTTCTCCGCTTTCTCATTGAAAAATCGTTTTATTTGGTGTGGTTCGGCTATTCAGGCAGAGGAAGATGGAAAGTATTATTTATTTTATTCCGCTATGAAATCAGGACCGAAGTACCCTAGATTTATAGATGCTTGGTTGCTAGGTTCGATGATTGGAGTAGCTGTATCATACTCTCCTTATGGGGGATATAAGGATATAGGTATTGTCTATAACAAAGATGGATATCGTCCGGACAGCTGTTCATGGGATGCACAGTCGGTTCACAATCCGCATATCAAAAGATATAACGGAAAATACTATTTGTATTATTGTGCTACGGTGGATCCGGGTGGAAATGCTCATGTAAAGGGAAAACTAAGCAGAAGAGACAGGCTCCAGCAAAATCAAAAGTTGGGGGTATTGTGCTTTAATTCCATAAAAGAATTACTGGAAGGTAAATTTTCATGTAATGAGCAACCTTTACTTGCTCCACGTACACGGGTGAAGCCTGATAATGTACTGGAACCCTCACCTGAAGGAACCGTAACCAAGCCTGATAATCTCATTTTAGTCAATCCGGCAGTGGTATATCATCCTTTGAAAAAGAAATATTATCTTTACTTTAAAGGGAATGTCTATGATCCTACTTGGCGTGGTGTGCATGGAGTGGCCATAGCCGATGCCCCCGAAGGCCCTTTTATTGTGCAGGATGACTATGTATTTGAGTTTGAAACAGGGGATAACCAGAAATTGAATGCGGAAGACCCGTTTGTATGGTATCACCGGAAAGACAATTGTTTCTATGCTGTTTTTAAAGATTTCACGGGAGGATTTACAAAAGGTAAGCCGGGATTGGCCATCATGTATGCTGAAGATGGTATACATTGGAAACTTCCTGAACATTCTTTGTTTATGAATAAAGAAATAATTCTAAAGAATGGAGAGCGGCTAGAGGTAGATCGGTTGGAACGTCCTCAGCTGTTATTGGATGAAAATGATGAACCGATTGTGCTTTATTCAGCTTGTTCCATTACTCCATTGAATATGAAACAGGATGGGAGCTCGTTCAATATCCAGATTCCAATTCTTCGAAATAAGTAAGAAGGATATGGTATAAAAGCAGTCCGGCATATGGATGAATATCTGTGCCGGACTGCTTTTTTATATTGTAACGGAAGAAATGGAACTTTTGATAAACCTTTCGGACACACGCTTGTTTATGATAAGTTCATGTTTTTGACATGAGTAACATAAATCTATTGCAAAGACTAATGAAAGAAAATAGACCTCCTTTTTTGCCATTTTCGCAATCTTGCTTTAACTATTTTAAAGTAAGGGGCTTTATTGGATTTTCGGAACTGTGTATCAGAACATTTCATCCTGATTCACAAAGATATATATGTCCCTATTTGTCCGATGCGCATATTTTGGAGTTCCGGCTTCCGGCGGCGACTATAGAGTGTGTTATCAATAAACAAGGTATATGCATTGAGGCTATCATGTTTACCGATTAGTAAGTGGTTTTGGTTTAATCTTCCTTTTTCATTTCTTAATAATTAAGCCAAAGTTTGAATGAAGAAAGTTTTTCTTCACTGATGGTGATTTGGACTTTGTAAGGAGGAAGGACACTGATTACTATCTTGCCATTAAAATAAGGTTCGGCACGGTCTATGGAAGCAATGCTGATAATAATCTAACGGTTGGCGCGAAAGAACTGTTCGGAGGCTAACTGCTCCATTTGTTTATTCAGAGACAGGTTGATTATGTGTTCTTGTCCTTTTTGGGTGACGGCAAAGGTTATTTTGTTTTCAGAATAGAAATAGGCAATGTCCGTTACTTGAAGAGACCAGAAAAGGCCGGCTCCATAAAAAATCATCTTCTATAATGATTGCGTTTAGTTTATTCATATGCTAAAGGTACTTTTATGGTAAACAAATTGTTTGCTTTGGTGACTTATCATTGCTTTCGGCAGCACAGGAAGAAAGTAGTGCGGCAAGGCTTAATAATGGCATGGAATGTACGTTAATCTTCATGTTTTGTCTTTTAAGTTTGCGACAAAAGTAAAGATGGAAGGGAGAGCAGCTGGGAAAGAAAATGCTGAAGCCGGAAAAAGAAGATCGAAAAAAGGGAAAATGCATCCTGAATAATTTTATCAATGAAGTAAAAAAAGATTTATTCAGGCAACTTTTTATACAGAATAGCTGTTTTTATCAGTAAGATGATTAATTATAAACTCTAAAAAACAAAGCGTATGTATTTTATTTGGTACATTATTATCGGAATTATTGCTGGTTTTGTTGCCGGTAAGTTGATGAGGGGAGGGGGGGTCGGTCTCTTTATTAATTTATTGGTTGGTATTGTTGGCGGTGTTCTGGGCGGCTGGGTATTCAGTTTGTTTGGTATTGCAGCAACAGGTATTATGGGCAGTCTTGTAACCTCTATTGTGGGAGCTATATTTTTGTTGTGGATTGTTTCTTTGCTCAAGAGGTCTGATATTTCCTGAATTGGTAGTAAAAAGGAACCGTCCTGACGACACGCTTGTCGGGGACGGTTCCTAAACCAAACAAATCAAAAAATATAAGTATATTAACTAATTGCTTCCACCTCCTAAAGCGCGGTAAAGCATGATATGCAGTTTACAAGATTCCACATTCAGAGCGATACGTTCCAATTCACAATCCAGGAAACGTTCATCGGCCGACAGTACATCCAGATAGCCTGCGAATCCTACTTTAAACATTTCATTTGCATTATAAATAGATCGATGATGGATACGGCTTTCTTCTTCTTTCAACTCTTTGCGCTGGTGCATTTGGGATGATGCAGTAATGAGGTTTAATACTTCTTCATAGGCTTTTAATACCGTTTCGTGATATCCTAACAAAGCGATGCGTTGCTGGCTTTTCGCATCATTCCATAATGCACGTATAGTATTTTGTTTGAATATAGGTGCTGTGATACCTGCGCCGAGATTGTAAACCAGGGATGCAGGAGCTGTAAACCATTTATCCAGATCAAATGCGTTAAAACCTCCGTTTCCTCCAATCACGATGGATGGGAAGAAAGCTTTTCGCGCTGCAGATACGTCGGATTTACTAGCTAATAATTCCAGTTCGGCAGCCTTTATATCCGGGCGATATTGCAAAAGTTGTGACGGGATCCCTGCATCTGTGGGAAACTCATAACTACATGCTGTTTCAAATGACACTCGTTTCACTTTGAAAGGCAGTCGTCCTAATAAGGTGGCGATGGCACGTTCCTTTTCACTTATTTGCTGTTCGTTTGCAAGCAGCATTTCTTCCAATTTAAGGCGTCGTGACCGGAATTGGTCTACAGAAAGTCGGGTTACTTCACCTTCTTTCATCAGTTCATTGGTTAAATTATAAGCATCTCTGGCTGTTAGGATGGCTTCGCGTAGCACATACCGCTGTTTGTCCAGTCCTATTAATTCAAAGTAGTGTGTACCTACTTCTGATATCAATAAAGTACGTGCCAGACGCATAGCTTCTACAGACTGCATCCAGCGGGATACGGCCGATCGTTTTTTATCGGTTAGCTTACCCCATATGTCAGCTTCCCATTGAAAATTAAGTCCTAGATTGAAATTCCGATAGGGATCTGGAATATGTTTGTCTTTTTCTAAATCGGGAGTGTTGGTGGTGCTGTTACCAACTCCGTCCATAGTGTACTCGCCAAAACGTTGTACTCCACCATCAATGCCTAATGAAAGATCGGGCAGCAGCGCTCCTTTTCCTACTCGAACTTGTGAACGGGCAACGGATATCCGTTCTATAGTTTGAAGGAATGTGTGATTATTATTTAACGCTTCGGCTATATAACTTTGCAATAACGTATCTGGAAAAAATGTTTTCCATGACAAGGAAGAGATAGTGGTGCTGTCCGTTTCCCTATCCATATAGAACTCGGGTAACTCTATCTTTTCTGTCGGAGTAAGGGAAGGGGCTTTGCAACTTACCATAATCAGACAGAAAGCCCCCATTATTAAACCTGTTTTGTTTATATTGTTATTTTTCATCTTCTTCATCATAGCTGACTTTATTACGGTTAAGATGTGCAGACCAACTCTCGAAAATAAGGTAAAGTCCAGGTACAAGGAAGATTCCTACAAATGTACCGATAAACATACCTCCGGCGGCGGCTGTTCCGATGGAACGGTTGCCCAAAGCACCGGCTCCGCTTGCCATTACCAACGGAATGAGTCCGCATATAAATGCAAAGGAGGTCATCAGGATGGGACGCAGACGGCTTACGGAACCTCTAACGGCAGCATCAAAAATGCTCATTCCCTGCTTGCGGTACTGATTGGCCATTTCCACAATAAGAATGGCATTTTTACCTAGCAGACCAATCAGCATCACTAAAGCTACTTGGGCATAAATATTATTCTCCAAGCCTGCCAGTTGCAGGAAAAAATAAGAACCGAAGATACCTGCCGGCAATGAAAGTATGACGGGGAAAGGCAGTAATAAACTCTCGTATTGTGCTGCCAGCAACAAATAAACAAATAGCAGGCAGATACCGAAAATAAAAACAGTTTGTCCACCCGAGTCTTTTTCTTCACGAGTAACCCCTGACCATTCTATATCATAACCGCGAGGTAATGTTCCTTTGGCAATTTGTTCCACAGCTTCGATAACCTCTCCTGAACTGACTCCTTCGGCAGGTTCACCTGTAATCAGGGCCGAGGTAAACATATTGTAGCGTGTAATCTGGTTAGGACCGAATATACGGTCCATCGTCATAAAGTTAGAGTAGGGTACCATATTTCCGTCCTTGTTCTTGGCATAGAACTTATACAGATCTTCAGGATTCATACGATACTCTGGAGAAGCCTGTAACATCACCTTATACATTTGTCCGAAACGAATAAAGTTGGATGAGTAGAAACTGCCGATATAGGATTGGAGTGTTTCCATGGATTCATTTAAATTTACTCCTAATTTAGCTGCTTTAGCAATATCCACTTTCAGCAGATATTGTGGAAAATTAGGATTGAATCCTGAGGTTGCTCCCACAATGCGCGGATCTTTATTCAGCTTTTCTACTAATGTATTGGCAACATCGGCGAATTCTGCAAAGCTGCCTGCTGTTTTATCTTGTAAACGAAGTTCGAAGCCGCTGGCATTACCGAATCCCGGAACTGTAGGAGGCAGGAAGAACTGAATATCCGCATCTTTGATATGTGAGGTACGGTCTTTGTATATCTCTATAAGTTCGGCTGCTGTTTGATCGCGTTCACTCCACGGGGTGAGATTAATCATACCCATACCGAAATTGGCGCCTTCCGTTTCAGTCATCAAACTATAACCTGCTAATGTGGAGATGCTTTCAATTTCTTTGAAAGGAAGCAGTGCAGCTTGTACAGCGTTCAAGGCTTTTTCGCTACGTTCCAATGTTGCTCCCGGAGGCGCATCTACATTAACATAAATCATACCTTGGTCTTCATTGGGAATAAAGCCTGAAGGAAGTACTTGACTCATGCCGAAAGTGGCAAGGAAGAAAATAATCAGTGTGGCATAAGTGATTATTTTCCGGCTCAAATACTTGTGTAATCCGATATTGTATTTCTTTTCAAAGCGGTCGTACCGACGGTTGAAGAAAATAAAGAAACGACGTAGCCATCCTGCTTTTTTCTTCTTTTTTCCATCAGCGGGTTTCAGTAACAAAGCACATAGGGCAGGCGAGAGAGTCAATGCGTTTACTCCTGAGATAACAATGGCTACCGCCAGTGTCAATGAGAATTGCCGATAGAAAATACCTACTGTTCCCTGCATGAAGCCCACCGGAACAAAGACTGCCGACATGACTAGCGTGATGGCGATAATGGCTCCACCGATTTCATTAATAGCTGCTACAGATGCTTTATAAGGAGAGAGTTTCTCATGATGCATCTTTACATGGACAGCCTCCACGACGACTATTGCGTTGTCTACTACAATACCTATTGCAAGCACAAGGGCGAATAAGGTCAACATATTTATGGAAAAGCCCAGCATCTCCATAAAGAAAAATGTACCGACCAATGAAACTGGTACGGCGATAGCAGGAATTAAGGTGGAACGGAAGTCTTGTAAAAATATATATACCACAATAAATACCAGTATGAATGCTTCGAGCAGTGTCTTCAGCACTGATTGTATGGAGGCGTCAAGAAAGCGTGATACGTCATAGGAGATATTGTAATCCATGCCAGGCGCAAAACTGCTTTCCTTGATTTCTGCCATTTTTGTTTTAATATTTTGGATGACTTCCCTTGCATTGGAACCGGGGCGTTGTTTGATCATAATAGATGCCGATGGTCTTCCGTCGGTCATAGAAGTCATGTTATAATCTTCAGAATCGAATTCGATAGTGGCAACGTCTTTCAGACGTAGCAGTGAACCATCGGGAAGAGCTTTCAATACGATCTCTCCATATTCTTCTGCTGTGCTGAACTTTCCGGTATATTGTAGTACATATTGCAGTTGTTGGGGTAATTTGTCTGAACTGATACCTGTCTTGCCGGGTGCTGCTTCTATATTTTGATTACGGATGGCTTCAGTTACATCTTGAGGTACCATGTTGTAGGCGGCCAGCCGGTTAGGATTCAACCATACACGCATGGCATAATCACGGCTACCCATGATTTCTACCAAGCCTACACCGTCAATACGTTTTAATTCGCGCAAAATATTGATATCGGCAAAGTTATAAACAAACTTTTCGGTATGTGCACTGTCCGTACTCATGATGTTCAAGTACATCAACATACTGTTTACTTCTTTTTCTGTAATAACTCCGGCACGGATTACCTCTTCAGGCAATTCGTCTAGCACGGTAGTCACACGGTTCTGTACATTTACGGCAGCTACGTCTGGATCGGTTCCCACTTTAAAATAGATAGTAGTGAGGGACATACCGTCGTTGGTACAAACAGTGGTCATGTAGGTCATGCCGGGTACTCCGTTGATGGCACGCTCTAACGGGGTGGCGACTGTTTTAGACATCACATCGGCACTAGCCCCAGTGTATCGGGCGGTTACCGTTACAGATGGGGGTACGATATCGGGAAATTGAGTGATGGGCAGTGTCAAGATAGACAGCACGCCCAAGCAGACGATAATGACGGAGATTACTCCTGAAAGTATCGGTCTTTTTATAAATAGCTTAAACATAAACTGTCCGTTTTATTTTACGATAGGTTGTTTTAATTCAACTTCTTTTCTGATTGCTTCCATATCAATGGTATCGGTCTTGATGGTAATGCCGTCTTTCATCATTTGCACTCCCTCGTATACGATGGCAGTATTAGGAGTGAAATCTTGTGTCACGTAGTAATTATTATAGCGTTCCAGCGGTTGAAAACTGCGTACTTTTACTACACTGGTACTATCAACGGTATACACATAGGTGAAATCTTGAATTTCGAATGTTGATTTCTGGGGAACTAGACAGATGTTGTCCATTTGAGTCATCATACGCACTTTTCCGGTCACTCCATGTTTCAGCAGTCCGTCCGGGTTCGGAAAACGAACACGGAAGGCGATGGAGCCGGTTCCTCGTTCAAAATCACCTTCTACTGTTTCCAACGTGCCTTTGTGGGAGTAGATGGAACCGTCTGGCAAAATCAGTTCCACATTATTTTCTTCGTGTTGTTTTTGTCCGCTAAGTTGTTGGCGCTTGTATTCCAGATACTCGCTTTCATTCACTTTATAGTAAGCAAAGATCTCGGAAATATCACTTACGGTAGTCAGTAAGCTTTGCGGATTTACCAGACTTCCCGTCTTATAGGGAATACGGTCTATGTAGCCGTCAAAAGGGGCAGTGATAGTGGTGTAAGAATAATCCATCTGTGAACGTTGCATTTGTGCTTTTGCCTGTTCCACTTTCATTTGGGCCACTTCTTTTTCTTTATTGGCTTGGTCGAGTCGGATTTTTGATAAGATTTGTTTGTCAACCAGCCGGCCTATTCTCTCGGCTTCATAATTTGCCATTTCATATTGTGCCTGTGCTTGTTTGTAATTGGCTTGCGCCTCTTTTACCGTTTCGCTATATTGGTCGGAACTAAGTTGGAATAGGGGCTGTCCTTTTTTGACTTTTTGTCCTTCGTCTACATATATTTTTTGAACAAAACCTTCCACTTTGGGCTTAATTTCTACAAACTGTATAGCTTGCACATCAGCTACATACGAGCGTGGAAACTCAATGGTTGTGGGGTGAAGAATGGTGATGGGAATGAATTCTTTGTGATGTTCCTGCTTGTTGTCCGATTGACCACAAGAGCATAGCAATCCTGTACATGTACACAGGACCGCAATTTTCTGAAAATTACTCTTCATGAAATTACGAATACAATTTAAAAAGATTAATAATTGAGTTTGAGTAAATAAAAGATTCGGCTTGCATTCAGATTTCTCAGAATACAAGACCAATATGTATGAAGATACTTTAATGTGACATATTAAATGCGGTATACACAAAAGATAATGTGATGATGTACCACTTTTCCCAGATTTTCACTAACAGGTGTATAACTCTGTACCGGAACTTGGGGAATAGCAAAAAGATTGATAATCATGTCAATAGTACAGGGTAAAAAACGACTGTTCGGTAGTTGTGCACGTCCCGACATGAAATAATAAGTCTCTTCTCCTCCGCTTTCTTCATTGTTGTCAGAAGGCAGGGTGGGCTGTTCCATCGTTTCTACCATAGCCAGATTGGCATCAATTAGTGGAGCGCATACATCAAATTGTACGAGTAATAACATAATTACACATACTATTCTTACCACATATTTCTTGATACCGTTGAACATGAAAAATATTTTGTTTATTAATTCGTTTGCAAATTTAATATAATTGAACACTGTTTTCAAACCAATCATCCAAAATTAGTGAGTTTTAATATATCCTTTCTCTTTTTTGGAACTACTATCCTTTATACTGACTGAAATCTGTTATTTTTGTACTCAGTATTTTAAATAATCAGATAATATTACTTATGTTACAACCCGAATTGAAATTTCGTCGAGATAAAATACGCTATTTGATGGCCCAACAAGGTATTGATGCAGCCCTGATAGCTTGTAATGTAAATTTGCTTTATACGTATGGTGAGATAGTGAACGGCTATCTTTTTTTACCGCTTCATTCACCGGCGCTTCTCTTTGTGAAACGTCCTAATAATATTGTGGGAGAATTTGTATTCCCTATCCGTAAACCCGAGCAGATGGTGGACTTGTTAAAAGAAAATGGTATACCTGTAGCTTCAAAGATAATGTTGGAAGGTGGGGAACTGCCTTATGCGGACTATATGCGTCTTGCATCTCTTTTTCCTGGATCGGAGGTAGTGGATGGAACTGCTATTATTCGTGAAGCGCGTAGCGTAAAAACTCCGTTGGAGATTGAACTTTTTCGTCGGTCGGCTGCTTTACATGCTCGAGCATATAGTAAGATTCCCGATGTATACCATCCGGGGATGACTGATCGTGAACTATCTGTTGAGGTGGAACGCCTGATGCGACTGGAAGGTTGTCTGGGAATATTCAGAGTATTTGGTCAGAGTATGGAGATATTTATGGGAAGTGTGTTGGCCGGAGATAATGCAGCTACTCCTTCGCCTTATGATTTTGCCTTAGGTGGTAAGGGATTGGACCCGTCTTTGCCCGGAGGAATGAATGGAACTTTGTTGAAAGAGGGGTATAGTGTAATGGTGGATATAGGGGGAAACTTTTACGGATATATGTGTGATATGAGTCGTGTGTTCTCCATTGGAAAATTAAATGATGAGGCTTATGCAGCTCATCAAGTTTGTCTTGAAGTACAGGATAAGGTTGCTTCTATGACAGCGCCTGGTGTGGTATGCGAGGATCTTTATAATGCGGCCATTGAGATCGTGACGAAAGCTGGATTTGCCGATCGTTTTATGGGGGTGTCCCAGCAGGCACGTTTTATAGGGCACGGCATCGGGTTGGAGATCAATGAGGCACCAGTGTTGGCTCCGCGTATTCGGAGGGAGTTGGAGGAAGGAATGGTGTTTGCCCTTGAACCTAAAATCGTATTGCCGGGAGTAGGACCGGTCGGCATTGAAAATTCTTGGGTAGTTACAGAAAACGGGGTCGGCAAACTGACCATTTGTAATGAGGAGATTATAGAGCTTTGATTCTTTGGATGCAAATATTGAACCGGAAGAAATTAAAAGAAGCGAAAAGCTTTATGGTTCTTGCCCTAGTGTCATTTTGGGCAAAGTGAAGAGCCTGAATATAAAAAGGATCCCGAAACTTTTAGTTTCGGGATCTTACATGGTTTGAAATACATTTCTTATTCCCACTCAATGGTAGCATTTGGTTTGGGCGACAGGTCATAGCATACGCGGTTCACATTCTTTACTTCTTTTAGAATACGGTCGGTAATTTTCATCAGAATGGACCAGTCTATCGGTTCGATAGTAGCTGTCATAGCATCTACGGTGTTGACAGCTCGGATAATAACAGGCCAGTCAAATGAACGGGCATTGTCACGCACGCCTACTGATTTGAAATTGGGTACTACGGTGAAATATTGCCATACTTTCTTGTCCAAGCCTGCCAGTTGGAATTCTTCACGCAAGATGGCGTCCGATTCGCGAACAGTTTCCAGGCGGTCACGAGTGATAGCCCCCAAACAGCGCACTCCCAAACCAGGACCGGGGAACGGCTGACGGTAGACCATATCGTATGGTAAACCAAGTTCCACTCCGCAGGCACGGACTTCGTCTTTGAACAACTGGCGTAAAGGTTCTACTAATTCAAACTGTAAATCCTCGGGTAAGCCACCTACATTGTGATGGGATTTTACCATTTTGGCTGTTTTAGTACCACTTTCTACGATATCAGGATAAATTGTACCTTGTCCCAAAAAGTCGATTCCATTTAGCTTACGGGCTTCTTCTTCGAACACACGAATAAATTCACCACCGATAATCTTGCGTTTCTGCTCCGGATCAGCTACATTTTCTAGTTTACTCAGGAATCGGTCTGTAGCATCCACGTAAATTAAATTAGCGTTCAACTGATTTTTAAAAACTTCAATCACTGCTTCCGATTCACCTTTGCGCATTAATCCATGGTTCACATGTACACATACCAAATTATTGCCGATGGCTTTTAGCAACAGGGCTGCTACTACAGAACTGTCCACACCTCCGGAAAGCGCCAATAAAACTTTCTTATCGCCTACTTGGCGGCGGATCAATTCAATTTGGTCATTGACAAAGTTTGTCATATTCCAGTTGGCCTCTGCCTTGCAAGTATCAAAAACAAACGATTGCACTGCATTCTTTATTGCTTCCACATCATCCGTCAGTTGGGGGAGCTTCACTTCGCAGCATGCTTTGTCATGACCGGCAGCCATTACGGGAACTCCTGCTTTGTAAATTTCGGGAAGCACGTCAATATCCACTCCGTCAATCACATGGTTTGGGCCACCATTGATAATAACACCCTTTACATTGGGCAATGCTTTCAGCTCGGCGGCTGTGATATCGTGCGGGTAAATTTCACTATATACACCCAAAGCACGAATGGCTCTGGCAAGCACGGTGTTTTCGGTACTTCCCAAATCCAAGATAACAATCATATCTTGTTTCATTCCGTTATGTTGTTTTTAAGTTATTAGTTGGTTGTCTATTATTCCCACTCAATTGTGGCAGGCGGTTTGGACGAGATGTCATAGCATACGCGGTTTACGCCTTTTACCTTATTGATGATGTCGTTTGAAACCTTAGCCATAAATTCATAAGGAAGATGAGCCCAGTCGGCGGTCATGGCATCCGTACTAGTTACGGCACGCAGGGCAACGGCACGTTCGTATGTACGTTCGTCCCCCATTACTCCCACACTTTGTACGGGTAGCAAGATTACGCCTGCCTGCCATACTTGATGGTAAAGGGATGTTTCGTTTCCATCCGAATCTTTCACTTTCCAGTCTCTCAATCCTTGGATATAAATATCATCGGCGTCTTGCAGAATACGTACTTTCTCGGGAGTGATATCACCTAAAATACGTACCGCAAGTCCTGGTCCGGGGAATGGATGGCGTGTAATCAGATGTTCCGGCATACCTAGTTCACGACCTACGTGGCGTACTTCATCCTTGAATAGCAGACGCAGAGGCTCGCATAGTTTCAAATTCATTTTTTCAGGTAGTCCACCTACGTTGTGATGACTTTTGATTACAGTGCCGGTGATGCTTAATGACTCGATACAGTCAGGATAAATGGTGCCTTGTGCCAGCCATTTCACATCTTTAATCTTATGAGCTTCTTCATCGAATACGTCAATAAAACCTTTGCCGATAATCTTACGCTTTTTTTCAGGTTCTTCCACACCTGCCAGTTCGCTGAAGAATTTTTGGCTGGCATCTACTCCGATTACATTCAGTCCGAGACATTCATAATCATGAAGTACATTTTTGAATTCGTTCTTACGCAGCATGCCGTGATCTACAAAAATGCAGGTAAGATTCTTGCCTATCGCTTTATTTAGTAATACGGCTGCTACGGATGAGTCTACTCCGCCACTCAGCCCCAATACTACTTTGTCATTTCCCAGTTGCGCTTTCAGTTCGGCTACAGTCGTTTCAATGAAGGAGGCAGCACTCCAGTCCTGTTTCCCTCCGCAAATGTTGACTACAAAATTTTTCAGGAGCTGGGTTCCGTCTTCGCTGTGGAACACTTCCGGGTGGAACTGTACTCCCCATACTTTCTCTTCCTTTATTTGATAAGCAGCGATGGCTACTTTATCTGTTGAAGCGATAATTTTGAAATTCTCCGGAATGGCGGTGATGGTATCTCCGTGGCTCATCCATACTTGTGAGTGCTCACGAACGTTCCTCAATAGTGGGTTTTCTTGGTCGAAAGTGGAAAGGTGCGCACGTCCGTATTCACGTGTGCCGGCCGGTTCTACTTTTCCACCGTTCGTATAAGACATGAACTGTGCACCATAGCAGATACCCAAAATAGGATACTTTCCGCGAATGTCACTCAAATCGACTTTAAAGGCGCTTTCATCATAAACAGAGAAGGGGCTTCCCGAAAGGATAACGCCGATTACGGACGGATCATTGTGTGGAAATTTGTTGTAAGGCACAATCTCGCAATAAGTATTCAGTTCGCGAACGCGACGGGCTATGAGCTGTGTGGTTTGTGAACCGAAGTCGAGAATAATGATCTTTTCTTGCATATATTATTAAGATATGTAAATGATTTCGTGCCGCAAAGATACTCAGAAAAAATAAAAATCCGTCATGCTGTTGAGGCTTTTTATAATTGAATTGGAAAAACTTTGTTCTTCCTGCTTCCTTGTGGGAAAATATGCAAAAAAAGATTGGAAAGTTTAGGAAATGTCGGCTAGTATGTAGATCACGGGCTGTCCGACAAGCGCTTGAGGGGCAGTCCGTTTTTTTTGTGAATAATATTTTATTTTTTGTCAGTTTGTTCTTTCAACAAATCACGGATTTCTGTAAGTAATACCTCCTCCTTGCTGGGGGCAGGCGGGGCAGCGGGAGCAGGGACTTCTTCTTTCTTGCGATTCAGTTTGGCAAGTAATCTTATAAATAAGAATATAGAAAAAGCAATGATGATAAAGTCGAAAGTGGCTTGTAGGAAGTTGCCATAATTCAACGTTACGGCAGCTTTTTCAACTCCATCCACTACTTCGGCCGGCTTTAATTGTAGTTTCAAATCTGTAAAGTTCACGCCACCTACCAGCAATCCGATGGGAGGCATGATGACATCGGCCACAATGGAAGATACTATTTTACCGAAGGCTCCACCGATGATGACACCGACTGCCATGTCAATGACGTTTCCGCGCATTGCGAACGCCTTAAAATCTTGCAAGAAGCTACTTTTTCCCATTTTTTTTTATTTTAATATGAATTTATGTGCGAATATAAAAACAAATTCTTATTTTTGCACCGCGTTTAGGAAATAAATACTAAACGTTTAACAACATTCCAACGTAGAGTGTTTAAAAGCTATATTATAAAACCTTTAAAATTTAAACAAAATGATTAAAGTAGGTATTAACGGATTTGGTCGTATCGGCCGTTTTGTATTCCGTGCAGCTCAGAAAAGAAACGATATTCAGATCGTAGGTATCAATGACCTTTGCCCGGTTGATTACTTAGCATATATGTTGAAGTATGACACTATGCACGGACAATTTGACGGTACTATCGAAGCTGACGTAGAAAATAGCAAATTGATCGTGAACGGCAATGCAATCCGCGTAACAGCTGAAAGAAATCCGGCTGACTTGAAGTGGGATGCAATCGGTGCTGAATACGTAGTTGAATCTACTGGTTTGTTCTTGACTAAAGAAAAAGCTCAGGCTCATATCGAAGCTGGTGCTAAATATGTAGTTATGTCAGCTCCTTCTAAAGATGATACTCCGATGTTCGTTTGCGGTGTAAACGAAAAGACTTATGTTAAAGGTACTCAGTTCGTTTCTAATGCTTCTTGTACTACTAACTGTTTGGCTCCTATCGCTAAGGTATTGAATGACAAATGGGGTATCACTGACGGTTTGATGACTACAGTTCACTCTACAACAGCTACTCAGAAAACAGTTGACGGTCCTTCTATGAAAGACTGGAGAGGTGGTCGTGCTGCTTCTGGCAACATTATCCCTTCATCTACTGGTGCTGCTAAAGCTGTAGGTAAAGTTATTCCTGAATTGAACGGTAAATTGACTGGTATGTCAATGCGTGTTCCGACTTTGGATGTTTCTGTAGTTGACTTGACAGTTAACTTGGCTAAACCGGCTACATACGCTGAAATCTGTGCAGCTATGAAAGAAGCTTCTGAAGGTGAATTGGCTGGTGTTTTGGGTTACACTGAAGATGCAGTTGTTTCTTCTGACTTCTTGGGTGACACTCGTACTTCTATTTTCGACGCTAAAGCTGGTATCGCTTTGACTGATACTTTTGTTAAGGTGGTTTCTTGGTATGACAACGAAATCGGTTACTCTAACAAAGTATTGGATTTGATTGCTCACATGGCTTCTGTAAACTGCTAATCAGTTAAAAACCATATAGTGAAAGCCGTCTGAAGTAATTCAGGCGGCTTTTTTTATGTAGTTTTGCGTGGTAAGTTGCACATTTTCGTTATCTTTGTGCGACTGTTACAAAAACTTAGGATGGAAAAGTACGATTTGATAACGATATTAGGACCTACCGCTTCAGGAAAGACTCCTTTGGCAGCGGCTTTAGCTTACAAGTTGGATACCGAAATTATCAGTGGAGATAGCCGGCAGGTATATCGCCGGATGGATTTAGGTACGGGAAAAGATTTGGAAGACTATATCGTGAATGGACAGCAAATTCCTTACCATCTGATAGACATTGTAGACCCCGGATACAAATATAATGTATTTGAATTTCAACGTGATTTTTTGAATGCCTATGACCAAGTGAGATGGAAGGAAAAAATTCCTATATTATGCGGAGGTACGGGGATGTATCTTGAATCCGTGCTGAAAGGATATAGGCTGCTTCCTGTTCCAGAGAATCCTAAACTTAGGGACTCATTAGCGGGTAAATCATTAGCGGAACTCACCCGGTTGTTGTCAACTTACAAGAAACTTCATAACTCTACGGACGTAGATACTGTAAAACGAGCTATCCGGGCCATTGAAATAGAAGAGTATTACAAGCACCAATCAGCGGAATGCCGTGAGTTTCCGCAAATTCATAGTTTGATCATTGGAGTGGATATAGCCCGTGAGTTACGTCGTGAAAAAATATCCCACCGTTTGAAGCAGCGTTTGGATGAAGGGATGGTAAACGAAGTAAGGGCTTTGTTGGATAGTGGTATTTCTTCCGAGGATTTGATTTATTACGGATTGGAATATAAGTATTTGACTTTATATGTTTTGGGTGAACTTTCTTTCAATGAAATGTTTCATCAATTGGAAATAGCTATCCATCAATTTGCCAAGCGGCAGATGACCTGGTTCCGGGGCATGGAACGGCGAGGGGTCACTATACATTGGCTGGATGCTTGCCTGCCTATGGAAGATAAGGTGGAAAAAATCATTAATTTGTTACACACTAAAAACTAAATGTTATGGCTGTAGAACCAAACAGATGGGGGATTATTTATAATCCGAAAGCCGGAAGCCGTAAGACTCAGAAGCGTTGGAATGAGATACGTAGCTATATGGAAAACCGTAAGGTGGTTTTTGACTACGTACAGTCCGAAGGTTTTGGGTCGGTGGAACGACTCGCCCGTACCTTGGCTAATAATGGTTATCGAACTATTGTGATTGTAGGTGGAGACGGGGCGATCAATGATGCTATTAATGGTATTATGACTTCTATGGTGGAGGATAAGACAAATATCGCTTTCGGAATCATTCCTAATGGCATTGGTAATGATTTTGCCAAATATTGGGGGTTGGATGAGGATAATTATAAAGCGGCGGTAGATTGGATTATAAATCGTCGTCTGAGGAAAATTGATGTGGGGCGTTGTAATTATTTTGATGGAGAGAAACATACTTCCCGCTATTTCCTGAATGCCATATATATAGGTTTAGGTGCGCGTATTGTACAGATCTCAGATGGTACCCGCCGTTTTTGGGGAATACGTGAGTTGTCTTTTGTCGCTTCCATGTTCCTGTTGCTGTTTGAACGTAAATTGTACCGCACGCATCTTTGTATCAACGGCGAACATATTCGTGGACGTATCATGACGGTATGTGTGGGAAGTGCCCGTGGATACGGTTTGACACCTAGTGCAGTTCCTTATAATGGCTGGTTGGATGTGTCGGTCATTTATCGTCCGGAGTTAATTCAACTTTTCTCGGGTATGTGGATGCTGTTACAGGGACGTATTCTAAATCATAAAATGGTGAAACCCTATCGTACACGGAAAGTAAAAGTACTACGTGCGCAGAATGCTTCTGTCAGTTTGGACGGGCGTATTTTAGACCGCCATTTCCCTTTGGAAATTACGATCCAGCCTGAAGCTATAACTTTGATTATCCCTAATTAAAAAATATAGATATCCATTTCTTGTTTTAAGAGTAAAAGCAGAGTAGATATCTCAACGAATAGACGTAAGATAATGACAATTTCAGATTTAAGAAAGACAGATAATTTCTTTTTATTGGCTGGTCCTTGTGTGATCGAAGGAGAGGAAATGGCTCTCCGAATAGCAGATCGTATTGTGAAAATAACAGATAAACTGGGTATTCCCTATGTGTTTAAAGGGTCTTATCGTAAGGCTAACCGTTCCCGTTTGGATTCGTTTACAGGAATAGGTGATGAAAAGGCTTTGAAAGTACTTCGTAAAGTACGGGAAACTTTTGATATTCCTATAGTAACCGATATTCATAGTGCTGGAGAAGCTGCTATGGCCGCTGAGTATGTGGATGTGTTGCAGATTCCTGCCTTTCTTTGTCGCCAGACTGACTTGCTGGTGGCGGCAGCCCATACCGGAAAGATTGTCAACATCAAGAAAGGACAATTTTTATCACCTGGTGCCATGCGTTTTGCTGCTGACAAAGTGGTGGAGGCGGGTAATGATCAGGTTATGCTGACTGAACGAGGAACGACTTTCGGGTATCAGGATCTGATTGTAGATTATCGGGGTATTCCGGAAATGCAGACTTTAGGTTTTCCTGTGATTCTGGATGTGACACATTCTCTGCAACAGCCTAATCAAACTGCTGGTGTGACAGGTGGTATGCCGCAGCTTATTGAAACGGTAGCCAAGGCTGGCATAGCGGTAGGAGTGGACGGTTTGTTTATGGAAACCCATGAAGACCCTTCTGTAGCTAAGAGTGACGGAGCGAATATGTTGAAACTGGATTTATTGGAAGGGTTATTGACCAAACTGGTGAGAATCCGTCAGGTGTTATAAATGTTATTTGTTGGGGCTTCACAGGTAAGATGGGTTAATTTTTATTTGGACTGTGGGGCAACTTGCATGAATAGTATAAAATAAGGCCGGTTCTTGCAGTAGAAATCGGCCTTACCTTTCTTTCTCCATTAAAACAGAAGAAAGAATAGAAGCAGATGTGGATTATTTTTTTAGAATATAAGCCTTCATGCGGGCTATATCATTTAAGTAATCTTGCAAATCTTGTTCATGGTCCTCTTCTTCTGCCATAATATGTTTGGCAATATCACAAGTGGTGAAGTCAATTCCGTTTGTGAATTCGGCAATTTGCTGATAACGGTAGATGGCACAACGTTCGGATTCTACATTTTGTTTCAACAAGATTTCCGAACCGAAATCTACGGGCGCATCATATTTGCAGCGAGCTAAATCAAACCATTGTTTAGGGTCAAGTACGGGTACACCTTCCAATTCAATGATACGGTCGGCCAATAATTTTGCATGGTTATATTCCTCGGCTGCATGTTCTTGAAACTCGCGTTGTACATCACCGCGCATAGCGCCTTCTACTACGAACGAACCTACCCAATACTGGTAGAAAGCCAACCATTCTTCAGACAGAGCTGCATTCAGCTGAGCCAACAAGTCCACAATGTCAATTTTATCCTTCAGGATATTCACAGATTCTTTAGCCATAATGTAAAGTTTAAGTTAGTGTTTATTATTATTTAGTCCACAGCGGGTATAGTCATGTCGTCTAACACGCCTACGCCTTCCTGGTCTACATCTTTTTTTACGTCAGAACTGGTATAAAGCCAGATACCGAATCCCAGCACAAATAAAATAAGGAGGATGATTCCCCATAATTTACCTTTACTCATAGTTTTTTGGTTTTTAGTTTCTCTAATAACAGATGGTGCAGAAAAAGGTTTTTATAAGTCGCGAAAAAAACAGGCGTCTGTTATGGAAAAACGGACGCCTGTGTGTGTGAAGTATGAATTGATATTAGATTTTATCCTATTTTGCTGATTTTTTTTAGTTTCTCTTCATCAATGATTTTAATTTTTCTACCGTCGATGGTAATTAGTTTTTCAGTTGCAAAGTTAGAAAGCGTACGGATTGCGTTCGAAGTAGTCATATTTGATAAGTTTGCCAAATCTTCTCGTGAAAGGTAAATGCTTAGTGTAGATTCATCTTCTTCTACTCCATAAGTATCTTTCAAAAATAACAGAGATTCTGCCAATCGCCCACGAATATGTTTTTGTGTAAGATTTACGGTTCTTTCATCAGAAATTCCCAAATCGATAGAAAGTTGGCGGATAAAGAACAAAGCTAATTCTGAGTTGTCTTTTATCAGTTTCATAATGGCCGGCATGGGAATAAGGCAGATAGTGCAAGGTTCGAAAGCAGAAGCAGCTGTCACAAAGTTCCCTTCGGCAAAAAAGGCTCGGTATGCGAAATATTCTTTCGTCTTTAATACGCGGATAATCTGGCTACGTCCTCCCACACCTTCTTTGTAGATTTTTACTTTTCCACTAAGAAGACACATAAGGTGCATCGGAGTTTCTCCTTCGCAGTATATCGTCTCATTCTTTTTATACTTTTGTATCGTAAAGTTCTGAGCCAAGAACTCTCTTTGTTCCTGTGTTAAAGGTTGCCATAAGTCTGGTATACTTTCAGCAATCTCAGTTTCTGATAATTCTTTTCTAACCATAAACGTGCTATAAAACCGTGTTATAGAGCACAAATATAAGAAGAAAAAATAAAAGGACGAAGTAATCAGAAGAAAAAAGAAAGATATATTATTAATTTATCTTCAAAAAATAACAAAAGGATAGGTTTTTATCTCCTATCCTTTCTTTTTTGTGTGAAATTTTATTTGGTGAACAGTAATTCACGATATTTAGGTAATGGCCAAATCTCATCGTCTATTTCTAGTTCCAAATGGTCAATATGGTCGCGGATTTCTTCCAAATATGGACGCACTTGTTCCTCGTAACTGAAGGCTTTCTCTACTTGGCTTCCCAAATGATTTGCTACTTTTCGGGCTTCTGTCATGTTGTGCACAGCTTTTTTAATAGCAAGTATGCGGTTTTGAATTTCACGTACCAAATTCTTCCGGTCCTCGGTCAGTTTTTCATATTCTTCGGTGGAGAATATCTCTTTTAGACCACGAAGATTTTCTAATAGTCTGTTCTGATAAATTACAGCTGTGGGAACAATATGATTGATGGCCAGGTCGCCTAGTACACGGCTTTCAATCTGGACCTTTTTAGTAAACTTTTCCAGTTCCACTTCTATACGGCAAAACAATTCATTTTCATTGAATATTTTTTCGCCTATCAGTACTGCACGAGATTGTTTATCGTTGAACTTCAGGATGGCTTCGGGTACATGGCAGATATTAGTCAATCCGCGTCGCGCGGCTTCTGCTTTCCATTCTTCCGAGTAGCCGTCACCTTCAAAACGGATGTTTTGTGAAGCGATAATGGTTTCTTTTAATACCTTGTATAGAGCTTCTTCCTGTTCCATCCCTCCGTTTACTAATTTATCTATCTGGGTCTTGAACTCATTCAACTGGTGTGCCATAGCGGCATTGATAACAATCATTGATGCGGCACAGTTAGCAGATGAACCTGCGGCACGGAATTCAAAACGGTTTCCGGTGAAGGCAAAAGGAGAGGTACGGTTACGGTCTGTATTGTCTTGCAATATGGCAGGTATGCGCCCGATACCCAATTGCAATGCTTTCTTTTCATCAGGGGTCAGTTCAGCGTCATTCAGACGTGCCACTACTTCGTCTAACATATGGGAAAGATGACGTCCTAGGAAAATAGACAGAATGGCGGGAGGTGCTTCATTTGCTCCCAGGCGATGGCTGTTTCCGGCACTGACAATAGAGGCACGTAGTAAATCCTGGTTTTTATAGACCATCATCAGTACGTTGACTATGAAAGTAAGGAAAAGCATATTTCCTTCCGCAGTCTTGGCAGGAGAGAACAAATTGATACCTGTGTCTGTACAAAGTGACCAGTTGTTGTGTTTGCCCGATCCGTTTACTCCCTTGAATGGTTTTTCGTGGAGCAGTACAGTAAAATTATGTTTGGAAGCGATACGCTTCATCAGGTCCATTACCAGCTGGTTGTGGTCGTTGGCCAGATTTACATCTTCAAAAATAGGGGCTAGCTCAAATTGGTTGGGAGCCACTTCGTTATGCCGTGTTTTTACCGGAATTCCTAGTTTGTGACATTCCAGTTCCAACTCTTTCATAAAGCTGGTTACACGTGGAGGGATGGAACCGAAGTAGTGGTCATCTAGCTGCTGGTCCTTGGCAGACGAGTGTCCCATCAAGGTGCGTCCGGTCAGACAAAGATCCGGACGTGCATTATATAGTGCGGTATCCACTAAAAAGTATTCTTGTTCCCAACCTAGATTGGCGAATATGCGTTTTACGTTTGGATCGAACATTCTGCAAACTTCAGTTGCTGCTTTGTCTACAGCACCTAATGCCTTCAATAAAGGAGTTTTATAGTCGAGTGCTTCGCCTGTATAAGAGATGAAGATAGTAGGAATACAAAGTGTGCTGTCTACAATGAAAGCCGGAGAAGAAACATCCCATGCCGTATAGCCTCGGGCTTCAAATGTGTTCCGGATACCGCCGTTGGGAAAACTGGACGCATCCGGTTCTTGTTGGATAAGCAGTTTGCCCGAGAAGCGTTCTATAACATTACCGTCATCACCGAATTCAATAAAGCCGTCGTGCTTTTCGGCAGTTCCGTCAGTCAGAGGCTGGAACCAATGAGTGTAGTGGGTAACATTGAAGGTCTTTGCCCAATTCTTCATGCCATTGGCTATCATGTCGGCCATTTCACGATTGATAGGGGTACCTTTCTCAATTGCGTTTATTACTGCTTTATAAGCCTCACTAGGCAGATATTCCTGCATTTTTTTACGGTCGAATACGTGGTTACCGTAATAATCAGCTAACTTTTCAGAGGGGTAGTCAACTTTAACGGGGCGTCTGTTGGCTAACTCCTGTAGAGCAAAAAATCTCATTTTGGACATGTTGTCTTTCTTTTACTGGTTGTTGGCTGCAAAAATACTGCTTTTTGATTAATAATTCGCTATATCGCTAATCATTTTTCATTTCTGTTAAGGATGTTAATTAAGTATTATCATGCATCAGCCTGTTGGTTTTTGTTTATATTTGCTCTTCAAATGATGAAAAGAAAGTACATTGATGCACTATATACGGATTGTCAGACTGATTATATTTTGTCTTTTGTTACCTTTAGCTGTTCAGGCTAAGAGGGAAAAGGTTGATATGCCCGACAAGCCGGTGGTGTCTGATTCCATTCTTCAGTGTATTTTCCAGTTTTCGCCGTTCTATTCCCGTATCATTGATGAGTATAAGGCTGATTTATATATAAAAGGAAAAGTGAAGGTACATAAGCGCAATCACCTTATCCGCTATGTACCGTCCATGTTCCGTTTCGAAAAACACATCAATGATTATCTTATGGAGTCTCTTAGTGAGTTGCATTATACGGCCCCTGATATATACGACCGTAAGATAAAGGCGGTATCTACTACATTTCCACGTAACAGGGGACAGATAACGGATGTGATGGATTATTTGAACATGAATATCTATTCTTCTTCATTGATGTCCGATAAACTTCTTTCTCCGTTGGATAAGAAATCTAGCAGATATTATCATTATTTATTGGATTCTATAGCTGGTTCTTCCGACTGCCAGCGGTATAAAATACTCATTATTCCCAAATTCCGTGGTACGCAATTGGTCAGTGGATATATGTGGGTTAGTGATCAGATATGGACTATTCGTGAACTTTATATTGAGGGCGTTTATGATGTGATCCGCTTCAAAGTTCGTGTCAAGATGGGGGAGGAGGGCGATGTGGAGTTTCTGCCGGTGCAGTTTGATTTGAATCTTGTTTTTAAGTTTCTAGGTAACCATCTGGAAATGGATATAGGAGCCTGGTTGAAGTACAATGAGATTAAATTTTATGAAGGAGCCGCCCGGCGTAAATCTCAAAAGAAGCATCACCATGATCTGACGGAATCCTACAAGCTGACTTGTGATTCGGAACAGCTGATAACAGATAAGGAAAAGTTCAATGAACTGCGTCCCATTCCGTTGTCCGCTTTGGAAGATTCTTTGTACAGAAGTTATGCTTTACGTCAAGATACGCTTTTACGCGTACCGAAAAAGAAGAAGAATGAACATTTGGAGTTTTGGGGAGAGTTGGGTGATATGCTTATCAGTAGTTACAATGTGAATTTGTCCAGCATGGGGAGTGTGCGTTGTTCTCCACTTATTAATCCGGTGTTGTTGGATTATAGTCACAGCAGGGGTTTTTCATATAAGCAGAAGTTTAAATACAGTCGGCTTTTTCATGATGGGCGTGTACTTAGAATCAGTCCGCAGATAGGTTATAATTTTACACATAAGGAACTTTATGTGAAAGCGGATGCCGATTGGCAATATTGGCCGGAAAAGCAGGCTAGTTTTGAGGTTAGTGTAGGTAACGGTAACCGCATATATAGTAGTGTCGTATTGGATCAGCTAAAGCAATTGCCCGATAGTACCTTTAATTTTGACCAATTGGAGTTGGATTATTTTAAGGATGTGTATCTCAATCTGTTCCATAATATAGAAATAGTGAATGGCTTGTTTGTTAAAGCAGGTGTTTCCGTACATTGGAGGTATCTGATAAATAATTCGAAAGTCATTCTTGAAAAGCCGTTGCCTGATAAGGATTGGGCGGCATTGCGAGGTATCAGATCAGAATACAATAGTTTTGCACCTCGTATACGTATTGAATGGACTCCTGGTATGTATTATTACATGAACGGTCGCCGGAAGATGAATGTAGGTTCCAGTATGCCTACTTTTATGCTGGATTATGAACGGGGTATTAAAGGTGTATTCAAGAGTACGGGTGCTCATGAACGTTGGGAGTTTGATATACAGCAAAACTTGAAGCTAAGCGGAATCCGAAGTATCGGTTATCGCATTGGGGGGGGGATGTTTACCAAGCAGGAAGATATGTATTTCGTGGATTTTGCCAACTTTGCCCGTCGTAATCTTCCCGAAGGATGGAATGATGATATTGGTGGCACTTTCCAATTGTTGGACGGACGTTGGTATAACTCCTCACGTCAGTACTGGCGGGGGAATTTCACTTATGAGTCTCCCTTTATTCTCTTGAAACCCTTAAACCGTTGGCTGGGGTTAGTCCAGCAGGAGCGCTTGTATGGTGGTATCCTGTTCATGCCACATCTTAATCCATATATCGAGTTGGGTTATGGCATCGGTACACATATATTTGATGTGGGGGCTTTTGTAAGCACTATCAACGGGCAATTTGATACCTTTGGTTTTAAATTCACTTTCGAGTTATTTAATAAATAATCCTGTTCAAACAATCTGTTTGGTTTTCTGTTTATTACAACATAACAGAAACTAAACAGTGTATGCATTATAAAATATTTTTATGTGTCCTTTTGTTCCCGGTTTCATTATCAGCTCAAAACGGGGAATTATCTTTAACATTGGAACAATCTGCCAGCCTGATGAACAAGGGCAGCCACACGTTGCAAATGGCGGATAAGGCTATAGAGATAGCACGCAGTGAGCGACAAAAGATGAATGCTTTTTGGTATCCGTCTTTGAATGCATCGGGGGCATACGTCCATTTGTCCAACAATATTGAGGTCAAGGAACCTTTAAAGCAATTTACCGATCCGGCAAAAGACTTTGTACATTCCATTGTGCCCGATGATAAATTTATTTCTTCTATTCTTGATAATATAGGTGCGCATACCCTTACTTTTCCTTTGTTAGAACGTAACCTGACAACCATAGATGCTAATGTGATGTGGCCGCTTTTTACAGGCGGAAAACGAATCTTTGCGACCCGTATTGGTAACCGTATGGTAGATTTGGCCAAAGCAGGTAGGGAAGAGGCGGGAGCTACTTTGCAATCGGAGCTGGTGGAAACTTATTATGCTTTGCGTCTGGCGCAAAGAGTGGTGGATGTACGCGAGCAAACCTTTCTAGGCTTACAGAAACATTACCGTAATGCTATGAAACTGGAGAAGAACGGTATGATAAATAAGGCCGAACGCCTCTTTGCCCAGGTCACTATGGATGAAGCCAGACGTGAGTTGGAATCTGCTCGGAAAGATTTAAATGTAGCGCAAAATGCCTTGAAAGTTTTGTTGAATGTGGAAGACGCTACATCCATTAATCCCAGTTCTCCTTTGTTTATGAACCATGATCTGCCCGATGAACTTTATTTCAAGAATCTGGTAAGTACCGGCAACTATATAGTAAGTAAATTGCGAATACAGGAGGTGATGGCAGATAATCAATTGAAAATCAGTAAAAGTGCATACATCCCTACCATTGCATTGTTTGGAAAGCAGACACTTTATGCAGACAATCTTCCGAAAAACTTGATGCCCCGTACTTTGATAGGGGTGGGCTTTACTTGGAATATATTCGACGGGCTGAACCGTGAAGCCAATATCCGTCAGGCGCGTCTTACTAAACAAACTTTGCAACTGGGACGGGAAAAGGTTCAGAATGAATTGGGAGTTCTGGTAGACAAGTTATATAGCGAAATTCAGAATGCAAAGGATGATGTCGCCGCACTCAATACCACGATTGAGATGAGTCGTGAACTGGTACGTATCCGTAAAAAGTCCTTTCAGGAAGGAATGGCTACCTCTACTGATGTGATTGATGCAGAAACCATGTTGTCCAAGGTGCAGATTGCTTTTTTGCTGGCTTATTATAAATATGATGTGGCACTGGCATCTCTGCTCTCTACTTGCGGAATGTCCGAAAGCTTTTGGCAGTATAGCCGTACCGGACAAACTGAGAACTTTATATTCGGAAAATAATAAAAAAAGAAAACAATATGGAAAAAGAGAAGAAACAGTTAGGAGTCGCTTTTATCGTTGTTCTTGTGGCCATTGTTATGGTGTCTGCCATTGGGATTATAGCTATGAGCGATAAACCGGTTGTATTGCAAGGGCAGATAGAAGCTACTGAAATACGGATTTCTGGAAAACTTCCCGGTCGAATTGATACCTTTTTGGTCCGGGAGGGACAGTATGTAAAGATGGGCGACACCTTGGTTGTGATTAACAGTCCTGAGGCTTGGGCGAAGTTCCAGCAGGTAAATGCCTTGGAAGATATTGCGAAATTTCAGAATAAGAAAATTGACGACGGTACACGTCGGCAAATAGTCCGTTCGGTAGAAGAATTGTGGAACAAGTCAAAGAGTGACTTGCAACTGGCCAAGGTGACGTATGGCCGTATTCAGGCGCTTTACAAAGATAGCGTGGTCACCAGTCAGCGGAAAGATGAAGTGGAAGCCATGTATAAAGCTGCTGTTGCCGCCGAACGGGCAGCGCATCAACAATTTTTATTAGTGAAGGACGGAGCGCAGAAAGAGGATAAAGAGAGTGCCCGCTCCTTGGTGGATGCGGCTCGGGGCACTGTGAATGAGGTTCAGGCCTTGTTGATGGATGCCCGCCTCACAGCTCCCGAAAACGGACAGATATCAACCATCTACCCCAAGCGTGGAGAACTGGTAGGAGCGGGGACTCCCATTATGAGCTTGGTAGTATTAGATGATTGCCATGTAGTGCTTAATGTCCGTGAGGACTATATGCCTTATTTCCGTATGAACAAGAATTTCATGGGAGATATTCCGGCTCTTGATGTAAAAAACAAGGTATTTAAAATCAATTACATCAGCCCGTTGGGGAGTTTTGCTACTTGGCGATCTACCAAGCAGACGGGGACGTACGATATGAAAACTTTTGAAATTCATGCGCTGCCTGTAGAGCCGATGGAGGGGTTAAGACCGGGTATGTCCGTCTTGGTAAATTTGGATGAATTGAAATGATAGAAGGATAGCTGTGTTATTCTGATTGCAGTGAATGGTAAATATAAATGAACTACTTGAATGAAAGAATCTCCTTTTATAGCGGTATTGAAACGTGAACTGGACCGTATGGTTTCTCGGCGCATTTATTTTGCGTCGTGTATCGTCTTGCCTTTGTTCTCTATCTTCTTTATGGCTACAATTTTTGGTAACGGACAGATGGAGAATCTGCCTGTGGGTATTGTGGATGGTGATAATACAGCCACTTCTCGTGAGATAATTCGTATGACCGAGGCTGTTCCTACTTTCCGCATTACTCGGCATTATGCTGATGAAGTGGAGGCCAGGGCAGATGTGCAGCGGAAAAGTATTTATGGATACCTCAGTATTCCGTCTGGTTTTGAAGCAAAGGTGATGGATGGTAAGGAAACAGCTCTGACTTATTATTACCATTATGCATTGATGAGTGTGGGAAGTGAGATTCACGGAGCATTTCAAAGTTTGTTGAAAAGCATTTCGGTAGTTCCCATTGTCACTCATGCTGTGGCACTGGGTATAAATCAGGAAGAGATAGAATCTTTTCTGTTACCGGTTACCACACAGAATCATCCGTTATTTAATCCTGATATGGATTATTCGGTTTATCTTACACAGCCATTCTTTTTCGTTTTTCTGCAAGTTATCTTGTTGTTGGTCACCACATATTCCATTGGCAGTGAAGGGAAATTCCATACTTCAGCCAACTGGCTTGCGGTGTCAGATGGGAATATTTGGGTGGCGGTTACTGCCAAGTTGCTTCCATATAGTTTTATCTTTATCGTTATGAGTATTCTGGCAAACTATGTCTTTTTTGGTGTTATGCATATACCGATGGATTGTGGTTTTTGGGCGTTGAATTTTACTTCGGCACTATTGGTCATTGCTACGCAGGCACTGGCGGTTTTTCTGTTCTCTCTTTTTCCTGCGTTGAGTATTATTATCAGTATAGTTTCCATGGTAGGGTCGTTAGGCGCTACCCTTGGCGGGGTTACATTTCCGGTGCCTCACATGTTTGCACCGGTGTACTATGCCTCTTATCTTTTTCCTGTCCGTCATTTTGTCGAGATTGGACAGAATCTTCTTTATGGCAACTATGGTTATGCGTATATGTGGGGCAATGCAGCCTGTCTGCTGTTGTTTCTTATTCCCCCTTTATTGTTGTTACCTCATTTGAAACGCTCTTTAATCAGTCGGAAATATGACGATATTGAATAATATATTAGCTGTATCTTGGCACGAGTTTCGTGTAATATGTACCCGCTATTCCATTTTATTGGTACTCAGCGGTGGCATCTTTGTGTATGGATTACTTTATAACTATATGTATGCTCCCAATGTGGTACGCAATGCTCCGGTGGTAGTAGTGGATATGAGTCGCACTCCGTTAAGCCGCAGTTACATCCGTTTGCTGGATGCCACTCCGCAGGCACGGGTATTGACAAACAATGCTGATTTGCCTGCTGCTAAGGAATTGATGAAATGTGATGAAGTGGTGGGCATTGTTTACATTCCCTCGGATTTTGACGCTCGTGTGGGGCGTGGTGAAGAAGCGATATATATTATGTACAGCACCACTACGGCTTTTCTTTATTTTGCTTCCATGCAGGAGGCGTCTGCTGGAGCCATGCTTGCTGTGAATGATGATGTTCGACCCGAGCAAGTGGTTTTTCTACCTCAGGATGATATACAGTCTGTGGTTCAAACAAAGTCTGTCGATGTGGTGGGTACCGCCCTGTATAATTATACCGATGGTTATGGTACTTATTTGATACCTGCCGTTTTGATGGTTGTTATTTTTCAGACGTTGATATTTGTTATCAGTATGTTGAGTGGGAAAGAGCGTGAAACTGGAGATATACTGATGTTTGCAGGCCCTGAAGGAAGGGATCTTTCTTTTTTACGTATGGCATCCGTAGTGATAGGAAAATCATTTACTTATTTAGCCTTTTATGCTTTATTCTCTATCTTTTTGTTGGGGCTTCTTCCTTTAGTTTTCCAATTGCCTCATTTAGCATATCCGTGGAAAATTGTGGCACTTATGATACCTTATATTCTTGCTACCAGTTTCTTTGGATTGGCCTGTTCGTTATTTTTCAGTGATAGTGATGCTCCATTGTTGTTGGTAGCTTTCTTCTCTGTAGGATTGATTTTCCTGTCCGGAGTTTCTTATCCGCTGGAGTTAATGCCTTGGTATTGGCAATGGATTCATTATATGGTTCCTGCGGCTCCCGGAACTTTGGCCTTTGTTAAGATAAATTCTATGGGAGCTAGTATGTCTGAAATCAGTCAGCAATATATTATCCTATGGATACAATGTGCGATATACTTTGTTTTGGCTTGTCGAGCCTATCGCTACAATATAAAGAAAGCAAAGTGTGAAAGACAATAATTTTATGTGTGATTGTTTTTTATGTAATTCGTTTTGCTGATTCTTTATTTTTTATAAGATCTGTTTGGAACTGGAGCGAGGAGCCTGAAGGTTGTTGATATTTTAATTCTTGGTGATTATTCTCTTGTTGTTTCTTTTGCTTTTTCAGCTCCTTTTATGAGATGATGCAAGGGGGAAACTTGCAAACTTGCACAACTTGCAGTCTTTCCACACACACACGAGCGCGCGCGATTACGCGTATGCGTACATCATAATAGCGATGGATTATTATATCCTGGTAAAGTAATGACGGACAATCCGATGAGAGTGTGAAGGGTAGAGTGGAGGAAGAGATGAAGTGGTGTGTTGGCTTCCATCTTTTTTCCTAGTTCTAGGTAGTGAATGGTATGGTTCTATCCTGTTTTTTGTAATGGGGGGATGAAGAAAATCTTTCTGGAGGTTATGGTAACCAATGAGCGGTAGGTGAACAGCAGCCGGCAGCTTTTCTGACGGAGTGTCTGGGCATTGGACGGGATGCTATGTGCTTTTGTATAGTTTGTGTGTTCCGAAGGGTTAGTAACGTGTGTTCCGTAAGGTTAGTAATGTGTGACCTTGTACGTTACTAACATAGAGGCCTGTATGTTAGTAACGTACCTTGTTTAAAGTAGGTAGGAGGTTTTTCGCATGCAGGATACGTGTCTTCCGCAGAATTATGTGAATTGTATTGGTAAGGTTAAAGTGTGTGGTTGTCGCAGATTCAGGGAGTCGGTCCTTTACGGTCAGTGTCTGTTTTGTTCTAGTCCTTGTCTTCCGCTTTCTTATTTTCTCCTTGTCAGGCTTTCCTGCTCTTTTCCACCGGAAGTCTTGTCACGTATCTCCCCTTTCCGCCTTTTGCATTCTGTTATCCTGTCCTCCGTTGTAGTTCTCTCCGGTATCGTCCGTCTGTCTTCCACTCTCTTTTTTATGCTTTATTATTTTTTCATATTATAATGTACTCGCACGTGTGTGGGTGTGGAAGTGCTGCAAGTTTTGCAAGTTTGCAAGTTTGCCTTCCGTTTTTTCTTTTTCCGTTTTTTCCGGCTTTTTGTTTGCGTATTCGTTTTTTTCTTTTTCCGTTTTTGTTTACGCGCGTGCGAATATTATAATGTGTCTGTCTTTTTCCTCCCGTGTCCTCCGTTATAAAAACCTTCTTTGTAACGCATCTGTGATTCAGCGTATTACAAAAAAGTTTCAGGGAATCCGGATAATTTGTCTTGTGAAAGTTTGCCTGTTAGCGTTAAAAGGTCTACTTTTGCACCCGCAATCGAGAGAGATGCGGCACTTCAGACAGTGTTACTGACTTGGTGAAACAAACGTGGGAGATTTTCCTTGATAGTGATCTGCACCTGGTATCTTACCTTAGCGGGGCTAAGGGAGCGAGAACGGATAAGACCTCGGGAGGATGGATGGTCCGCCTTTTATGGAAGTTTCGAAAAAAACTTTTTCAAAAAAACTTTCGAAAACATTTGGTGGTTACGATAAAATCTCTTACCTTTGCATCCGCTTTCGGAAACGATGGCAAACAAGAATAAGAGTTCTTTGAAAGATTTAAGATAAACAAACAAGTAGTACAAGCCGGTGCACCGTATATATATATATATGGTGTACGGAAGAACAAGAACCGTCAATATTTTTATTGTATTGATAGATTTGGAGTCCTTGAGCGTAAAGTCAACTTAAGTGTTGAAAGAATATTTTTACAATGAAGAGTTTGATCCTGGCTCAGGATGAACGCTAGCTACAGGCTTAA